>TBL_comb47_HYPODRAFT_10001901_pt1 | contig 26551 bp, 20 predicted proteins | sample TroBogypolimnion_40_FD_10682 | JGI IMG/M metagenome (IMG submission 10682) | reverse complement strand
CGGCCCGTACTCCTTGCCATCGGCCCCTCTCACCGTATAAGTAAGTTCCATAGGATGTGCTGTTGATTATTCCGTATCAGACCAACTCTTCAGACGTCAACACAAAAACGCGGCCCAAAAAAACGCGGACAGCCGAGCAACCGCGCACGGCGGTGAACCAGGTCGTAGTGCCGACCTGCTGGTCGGCCGTGTCGCGGGCTTACCCGTCCTGCGTTCAGTCCCCTACAGGCCCGTCGGGTAATCGATGAACTGCCACGGGATGCCGAAACGGTCGGAGAGGTGCCGGGCGAGCGCCTTCACTCCGAAGGTCTCGGTGGCATAGTGGCCGCCGAAGAGTACGTTCAGCCCCAGTTCCTCCGCCAGGGCGTAGGTCCAATGCGGCCCCTCCCCGGTGACGAAGGTGTCGACGCCCTCCTGCGCGGCGCGGCGCAACTCCTCGCCCGCCCCGCCACTCACCACCCCGATCCGCCGGCAGATCTCCGTGCCGCCGGGTAGGAGCAAGGGCGGAACCCCGGTCGCCCGGTGCAGTCGCTCCACCAACCGAGTTCGATCCATCCGGGTCGTGCTCTGAAATCCGATCGGCAGGCCGTGGTCGATAAAGAACGGCTTGACCGTTTTCAGCCCCAGCGCGGCGCAGAGTTGGGCGTTGTTCCCCAGCCGGGGGTGAGCGTCCAAGGGGAGGTGAGAGCTGTACACTGCCAGGTTATGGTCCAATAGGCAGCGGAGCAGCTCGTAACGTTTCCCCGTCCACGGATGCGCCGGGTTCCAAAACAACCCGTGATGCACGATCAGCAGGTCCGCCCCCGCCGCCGCGGCCAACTTGATGGTCGACAGCGACGCGTCCACTGTGGCCGCCATCCGCGTGACCTGGCCCCGGTTCTCCACCTGCAGACCGTTGGCGGCCCGCTCGTAATCTTTGACTTCCGCCACCCGCAATATCCGATCGCAATAGCCGGTGATAGCCGCCAGACGGGTCTTCTTCATCTCCAAATCAAAACACATCCGAACCACGGCGAAAAGCCCATTTCGGTTCAGCGTCGGGCTGCCTTGCAGGCTTGCGCGAAGGCGGCGGTTCCGATTCAATCCGGGCATGAAATCTTATGCGCACTGGGTGCTCTTCGGAATCCTGATCGCCGCCGCGGCGGTGGCCAAGGACAGGACCGACTGGCTCATTGACCCTGCCCCGTACCGAGCCGAGGTGAAAGTGGCGGCGGATGGGCGCGAGGTGGAATTGAACAACGGGCTGGTCCGCCGGGTTTTCCGACTCAAACCGGACGCGGCCTGCGTGGCCTTCGATAATCTCGTGACTGGCGAATCGCTGCTGCGGTCGGTGCGGCCTGAGGCGCAAGTCGTCCTCGGGGGGACGAACTACGCGGTGGGTGGGTTGACCGGCCAGCGCATCCACAATTTCCTCAAGCCGGAATGGCTCGACGAGCTCAAGGCCAATCCGGAGGCGCTCCATTTCGTTGGGCTCAAGACCGGGAAGACCGAGGCGCGGTTTGCCTGGCAGAAGCACCCGGAATGGATGCCGCGCGACCTGCCCTGGCCGGCCCCGGGGGTATCGATCCAACTCGACTTCGCAGCGCCCGTGTCCTCGACCCCTGCCGCCGCTCCGGCCCAGGGGGTCGTGGTCGAAGTCCACTATGAGCTTTACGATGGCCTGCCGCTGCTCTGCAAACGGCTGGTGGTGCGGAACGGCGCGGACGCCCCACGCCGGCTCAACGCCTTCACCAGCGAGATCCTGGCCGCCGTCGAGGGCGAGTCGGCGGTGGGCAATCCTGGGGTGTGGCGGTTGCCCAACCTGGTGGTCGAGACCGATTACGCCTTCGGCGGTTCCATGAGCGCCGAGGGATCTTCGGCGTCCGTCCATTGGGTGGTGGACCCCGACTACCCTTCGCAGGTCAATTACGACCGCAAGACGCCCTGCCTGTTGGAGTGCCGTCCACCGCAAGGACCGGACCAGGAATTGGCCCCCGGCGCGAGCCTCGAGAGCTTTCGGGTCTTCGAGCTGGCGCGCGATTCGACCGAACGCGAGCGGCAGGGACTGGCCCAGCGCCGGATGTACCGCGCCATCGCGCCGTGGGTGACCGAAAACCCGGTGCTCATGCATGTCCGCAGCGCGCGGCCCGATGCCGTGCGATTGGCGATCGACCAATGCGCGGCGGTCGGGTTCGAGATGGTCATTCTCACCTTCGGCAGCGGGTTCAATTTCGAAAGCCGGGACAAGCACTACCAGGCGGGCATCAAGGAATTGGCCGACTACGCCCGGTCCAAGCACATCGCGCTGGGGGGCTATTCACTCCTGGCGAGCCGCAGGCGCCGGGACACCGGCCGACAATACCGTCGGCCCCACCATGTTCGGCGTGATGCCCTGCCTGGGAGCCAAATGGGGGGCGGATTACCTGGGGCAGCTCAAGGACTTTATCGGCACCGCGGGCCTCGGGGTGCTCGAGCACGACGGCTCCTATCCCGGCGACACCTGCGCTGCCACCAACCATCCCTTCCACCACGGCTTGGAGGATTCGCAATGGGTTCAGTGGCGTGCCATCACCGGCTTCTACCAATGGTGCCGCGGCCGCGGCGTCTATCTCAACATCCCCGACTGGTATTTCCTGAGCGGTGGGAACAAGACCGGCATGGGCTACCGCGAGGTCAACTGGTCTCTGCCACGCGAACACCAGGAGACCATCGAACGCCAGAACATCTTCGACGGGACGTGGGAAAAGACGCCCAGCATGGGCTGGATGTTCGTCCCGCTCACCGAATACCAGGGCGGCGGGGCGGCGGCCACCATCGAACCCCTCAAAGACCACCTGGCACACTACGAGCAGCGGCTGGCCAACCTCTTCGGCGCCGGGGTCATCGCCTGCTATCGTGGCCCGCGACTTTACGATACCGAGGAAACCAAGGTGGTGGTCAAACGGTGGACTGATTTCTACCATCAGCACCGCGAGGTGCTCGATGGCGACCTCATTCACCTGCGTCGCGCCGACGCCCGCGACCTCGATTACGTCCTCCACGTCAATCCCTCGGGCCGTGAAAAGGGCCTGCTCATGGTCTATAACCCGTTGGATCACGAATCCAGGAAAACCCTCTCGATCCCGCTCTACTATACCGGACTGCGCGGCAAGGCGAAGGCGAGCGAACGCGACGGTGCACCCCGCACCCTGCGCCTCGACGCCCAGGAAAAGGCCGAGTTTCCGGTGACCGTCCCCGCCAAGGGGGTTACTTGGTACGTGTTCCAGTAGGCGGGCGGAGCGGGTCTTTTCCCTTCCGTTTTGGCCGCAAAAATGCTATCTATGACCGGGATGAGCCTGCCGTCAGTATTGCTCTTGATTCCGGCCTGTAACGAACGGGCCCGGATTCGACCGACGTTGAGTGAATACGCGGCCTACTTCCGCGACCATTACCAGGGGCCCTGGGAAATCGTCGTCGTGGTGAACGGGTCCACCGACGACACGTTGGACATTGTGAAGCAGATGGCGGGCGAGTTCACGAATCTCCGCTGGATTGTCATTCCCGAGCGCGTGGGCAAAGGCGGCGCGCTCATCGAGGGGCTTAAGCTCGCCTCGCAGGCCGAGGTCATCGGCTATGCCGACGCCGACGCCGCAACCACGCCCGAGTCCTTACTGCGGCTCGCCGCGCTCTGTCAGAACTACGACTGCGTCGTAGGCTCACGGCGCGTCGCCGGCTCCGTCATCCACCAATTCCAGCCCAGCCACCGGCAGTTCGCCAGCAAGGTTTTTCACTTGATTGTCCAGGTGCTCTTTGGCATGGGCATTCACGATACCCAGTGCGGGGCCAAATTCCTCCGCCGGGAAATGGTGCTCAAGGTCCATGATCAACTGCTCATTGCCGACATGGCCTTCGACGTGAACCTCCTTTACGCCATCAAACGGGCCGGGGGCCGCATCATCGAGGCGCCGGTGGACTGGACCGACCACATCGGCTCCACGGTGAGTTACTTCCGCACCTCGCTCGTGATGTTCCTCTCGGTGGTCCGTTTGCGGTTGTTCCATTCCCCCTGCTATCGCTGGCTCCGGCCGTTCTCACCCCTCGAAGCCTGGGTCTACCGCGCCCTGCGCAATCCGCCGCCCCGCAGCAGCCGCTCGTCGAACCCGCCACCCCTGCCGGAAAAACCAAAGGCAGATTGATCCCAGAGCTCCGGTCCCAGCGGGACACTTGATATTTGAACACCAACATATGAAAGCCGCCTACATTACCCAAACCGGCAGTCCGGACGTGATCACGTTCGGCGAACTGCCCGACCCGAAACCGACACGCCGTCAGTGCCTCATCCAGGTTGCGGCGGTGGATGTCAACCCCATCGACCTCTACGTGCGCAGCGGGGCCATCCCGGCCAAGCTCACCTTTCCCTTCATCCTCGGACGCGATTTGGCGGGCACGGTGAAGGAAGTCGGGGCGTCGGTGAAGGGGCTCAAAGTGGGCGATCGGGTCTGGGCGACCAACCAGGGCACGGATGGCCGGCCGGGGACGTTTGCCGAGTTGGCGGCGGTGGACGAGCGCTGGCTCCATCCCATCCCGGCGGCGGTGAGCGACGCAGACATGGCCGCGCTGTCGCTGGTGGCGGTCACCGCCCATATCGGGTTGGTCCACTTCGGGAACGTAAAGAGCGGCGACGTGCTGTTCGTCCATGGCGGCTCGGGGGGTGTCGGCTCCAGCGTCGTCCAGGTGGCCAAAATTCTCGGGGCGCGCGTCATTACCACCGCCGGCAGCGAAGCGAAGGCGGCCATTTGCCGTGAGTTGGGCGCGGACCTCGTCCTCAACTATCAGACCGACGATGTCGACGGCGCCATCCGGAAATTTGCTCCCAATGGAGTGAAAGTCTGGTGGGAGACGCTGCGCGAGCCCAACTTCGAGCGCACCGTTCCCCTATTGGCCTTGCGCGGCCGCATGATCATTATGGCCGGACGGGACGCCCGCCCCACCTTCCCGGTCGGGCCCTTCTACGTGAAGGACTGCTCCCTCCACGGTTTTGCGATGTTCAACGCCAGCGCCCGCGAACAGCGTTCGGCCGCCAACGCCATCAACCGCTGGCTCTCCGAGGGCAAACTCAAAGCCCGTATCGACCGCGTCCTGCCCCTCTCGCAGACCGCCGAGGCCCACCGTTTGCAGGAACAGAGCACCCTGCAAAAGACCGGGGTGCTGGCCGGCAAGATCGTGCTGAAACCCTAGTTAAGCCGGGGCTGGAACGGGCTCTTTCACAAAAGCCGGAGGAAGAGGAAGCGAGACGTCTGTGGATCTGGGGCTCCGAATCGACGTTGACACCTACCGCGGGACGCGGTTGGGGGTGCCGAACCTGTGCGCCTTGCTCGCGGAGCAGGGCATCCGCGGCACCTTCTTCTTTTCCGTCGGGCCGGACAACATGGGCCGCCACCTCTGGCGCCTGCTCCGGCCGGCCTTCCTGATCAAGATGCTCCGAACCCGGGCCGCCAGCCTTTACGGTTGGGACATTCTCCTGCGCGGCACCGTCGTCCCCGGCCCGATCATTGGACGGAAGCTGGGCCCCGTCATCCGCGCCGCTGCCGAGGCGGGCCACGAGATCGGCTTTCACGCCTGGGACCACCACGCCTGGCAGAATCAGGCGGCGGCGCTCGAGGGACCTCAGATTGCCGCCCTCTTCAAGCGCGGGGTGGATCTTTTGACCGAGATCACCGGCCACTTGCCGACCTGCTCAGCCGCGCCCGCGTGGCGTTGCACGGACCGGGTCCTGGTCGAAAAACTCCAGTTCCCGTTCGTCTTCAACTCCGATTGCCGGGGCGATTCGGTGTTTCAACCGGTGGTCGATGGCCGTCCGTTGGCCCAACCACAGATCCCGACCACCCTGCCCACCTACGATGAGGCCCTGGGGCGGGATGGCATCCACGCCGGCAATTACAACGATTTCATCCTGGGCCAGCTCCGTCCCGGCCGGCTCAACACGCTGACCATCCATGCGGAGGCCGAGGGCATCTTCTGTCAGGGTCTGTTTCGTGAATTTCTGCAAAAAGCGAAAGCGGCCGGCGTGCGCCTGGCGCCGTTGGGACAAGGTCTCCAAGCCCACCCCGGGCCGCTGCCCCGCGGCCGCATCGTCGCGAAAACCGTTCCGGGCCGCGAAGGCTGGATCTCCTGCCAGGAACCCGTCACCCGCGGCCAAGGGTTAGCCGCGGCGAACTGAACCGGAACGCTTCAGGGAGCGGAGCGCGGATGCCTTTGCCCGTGCGAGCCATTTCCAGGAACGCGCGATGAAGGCATCCGCGCTCCGTTGCCTACCACCAGCCGTGAGGCAGCGTTCCCGGCAGCCAGGGCTTGGGGTCACGCGGAGAAAGGCCGTGGTTTCCCCGGCGAACACCCCCGGTTCGAGAAACAAATGCCGTGACAGCGGGAATCGTAACTCCGTAGAGTACCACCTGATATGTTTTCGCTGCAGACACTGTTTAGCCGGGACGAGCAATTCTTCGAGTTGCTGGAAGCCAGCGCGGAGGAATGCCGTGCCAGCGTTCAAGCGTTGAAGCACGCCATCGCGAACAGAAGCCAAGCCCTGACTTTGGACGATTTCATTGGCCCACGCCGCAAGGAAAAGAAGATCAGCGCGGAGCTCGCTGAATTGCTGGCCCGGGTGTCGGTGACCTCGCTGGAACGGGAGGACATCGAAGCCCTGTCCAACGCGTTTTACAGAATTCCCAAGACGCTGGAGAAATTTGCGCAACGCTACGCGTTGGCCCCGGAAGAGGTGCGGGACATCGATTTTTCCCGGCATGTGACCCTGCTGGAACAAGCCACCGACATTACCGTGCAGATGCTTAAAGGGCTGCGGCAGGGGTTCCACATGGCCAAGGTCTCGGAGCAGAATGCCGCCCTGCAACGGATCGAAGGCGAGGCCGACGCGTTGATTCTGGACTTGCTCAAGACGGAGCTTTACAGCCGCAAACACGATGCCCTGAAGGTCATTATTTTGAAGGACCTGTACGAACTGCTGGAGAAAGTGGTGGACCGCTGCCGGGATGCGGGGAACGTGATTTCTCAGATCGTCCTGAAAAACACCTGACGCGATGGCGGCCTTGTTCTTGCTTCTGCTCGCGTTGGTGATGGTGCTGGTATTCACCTACACCAACGGTTTTCACGACGCCGCCAACGCCATCGCCACCGTGGTCGCCACCAAGGTGATGACGGCCCGGCAGGCGGTCATTTGGGGCGCCTTCTGGAATCTCGTCGGCGCACTGGGCGGGACCGCCGTCGCCAAAACCGTCGGCGCCGGTCTTGTGGATACCAGCTACATCACCTTGGCCACCATCCTTTGCGCGATGACTGCCGGGGCCATCTGGAACGTCACCACCTGGTACTTCGGCCTGCCCACCAGCTCCAGCCATTCGCTCATCGGCGGGCTCTTTGGCGCCGCCCTGGCTTCCGCCAAAACCTGGCACGTGCTCAAATGGTCCGTGGTCCGTGCCGATCCCAAAACGGGCCACCTCATCATGGACGGCATCTATTACAAAGTCATCCTGCCGATGGTCTCGTCGCCCATCGCGGGATTCGTGGGTGGTTTCCTCGTCATGGGCCTCCTGTTTTGGCTGATCCGTCCGTTGCGCCGCGCGTTGGTCAATAGTCTGTTTGGCAAACTCCAGATCCTCAGTTGCACCTACATGGCCTGGTCGCACGGGTTCGCCGACGGCCAGAAGACCATGGGCGTCATGGCCCTCGCCGTCTTTGCGGCGACCCAGGCCGGACGGCTCGACCATCTGCCCGCCTGGCTGCAATTCCTGCGCACGCCCCAGTTCGAAATCGCCTCCTGGATGAAATGGTCCTGCGCCTTGTCCATGGCCCTCGGCACCTATGTCGGTGGCTGGAAGATTATCCGGACCCTGGGCCACAAGCTGGTGGCCCTCAAACCCGTCCACGGTTTCGCCGCGGAAACGACCGGCGCCACCATCCTGCTGGTGACCGGCATCCTGGGCATGCCCGTTTCCACCACCCACTCGATCACCACCGCCATCATGGGCGTCGGCTGCGCCCGGAGTTTCCGGGCTATCGATTGGGTTATCACCGAGCGCATTGTCTGGGCCTGGGTGATGACCATTCCCGCCGCCGGCAGTATTGCCTATTTACTGGTGCGCCTCCTGGGCTCTTTTGGCTGCTATTGAGGACGGCCTCTCCGGCAACCATGCCCCCTCAGCCCGAACGACCGCGGGAGTCTCTGGTAAAGGTCGTAACGCTCCCGCTTGAGCCAGCCGGCAGTCCAATGACGCATGAAAGCGTAGCGGCTGTCACGGCCGGGATTTCCAGCGCGGTTCAGCACCTCTTTGAAATGCCGGCTGCGTGGGGACAGGTGATAGGCCCTGTGCTCGAACCGTGCGGCGAACCCGGCCGGCATTCGATGAACTCCTCGGATTCCTGAACCACGCTTATGGTATCCGGCATCCATAGGGTGTCTCGTTCGAGTTGCGTCGGCAGTGATGCGCACCAGGCCCTAGATTCCTGGCGCGGATTGAGCGGGCGAACACGCGACGACGGCGCGCCTCGCGAGGCGGGTCATGCCTTAAGCCTTTTCAACGAGCGCGATTTCTTCGGGCGTGAGGCTATAGAGCCCATAAACCAATTGGTCAATGTGGCGGTCAGTAGCGGTGACCGCATTCTGCAGCACGGCCTTTTCCGGCTCCGCCGTCGCCGCCCGCAGTTTGGGCATCAACCCCAGCATCTTGTCTACCAGCAGCACCAATTTGTCGTGAAGGGATTGGTCAGTTCGGCTTGAACAATCGGGGAACGGAACGGGAAGCCGACGCAACTCGGCGAGCGTGGTCTGACGGAAATCGTCCTTCGTTGCGATCGCTGAGGTGTTGACATAGAGATACGAGACCAGCTTGCTATTGAGGACGCCAAGGACAAATTTCGGACTGGGTTCGCTGACGGTTAGGACAAACGGATTAATGTCCTTCTTGAAGACCATTTGGTCGTTACAAAAGCACAGATCAAGGCGATCCTGGCGGTTGATGATCCGGCGAGCCAAGATCTTCGGTCCGGCTTCGTAAAACGGCTTCAGCGACGGATGGTCGCGCATATAGGCAAAACTCGTTTCTTCCAAGACGAAATCATAGCGGTAAGCCTGCGCTTGCTCACCGAAAGGGTACCACTCCTTGGATTGGGCTGAACCTGCTCGCTGGAACCGATTTGCCGCTAAACCTTGGGTTGATCTCGTGAATTCCCCAAGTGGCTTGAACCGCGGGTTAGACGACGCGCGCATCAGAATCCGTTGGGCGTTTGGGTCCAGAACCAGACGGAACTCTGGCGCCGTGACCAGGCTCGTCGGGACCCGGATCGGAACGGCGTCCTTCAGCGAGTGAATTTTCGTCTTTTTGAAGTAGCGGAAAATCCGGTATTCAGATACCGGTTTGCCGGAAAGGATATAAACACCTGTGTCAACGTAAGCGTCCTCGAAAGTATCAAACGGCAGATTGATAACTTCCGAGACTCCGTGTCTGGTGAACATTTCCTGACGCAGCTTGGCGAAGTTTTCTCCGGTTTCCCAGGTTATGGAGGAAATATAGCCGACGAACCCCGCTGGTTTGACTAGGCGCAGAGCTCGGAGAATGAAGATGACGCCAGTGTCGAATTTCCGTTCGAGCTGTGGATAAGCCTCTTGATAATAGCGGCGTTCCCCGTCATCCATGGTCTCACTGGGAATGTAAGGTGGGTTGCCGATGACCGCATCGAAGCCCCCAGCCTTCAAGATGGGCGCGAATTGCACGGGCCAGTCGAAGGCGCGAACCCGCACCAGGTCTTCGGGCATCATCGAGAAATTGGAGGCGATGAGGGAGTTGCCGCACTTGATATTGTCCTGCAAGGGTGGCAACAGGGCGATTTCGGCTTGGTCGGTGAGGAGTTCGCGCTGCCGATCGAGGGTGGTGCGGGTCTCGTTCTCCAGCATCTTAAGGTAGAGCGAGAGTTGCGTGACTTCCACGGCGGCGGCGTCCAGGTCCACCCCATAGATATTCTGGGTGAGGATTTGCCGCTTGAGGGCGACCGTCAGGTGAACGTCCCCGGTTTCGGGGTTTACCCAGCACCAGGGGCGGTGTTTGTGCTCCCAGGCGGCGCGTTTGGGTTTTTGCTCTTTCGGCGGGAGCGCGGCGGTCAGCCGTTTCTGCCAGTGTTCGCACACACGCTCAAAGGCGCGGATGAGGAATGAGCCGGAGCCACAGGCAGGATCCAGCAGACGGAGTTGTCCGGTACGTTCGGCGACGGCCTGTTCGCCTTCCGCGCCCGTCTCGGAGGCGACGGCGTCCAACAATTTACCGGCGGTCTGCTCGACGATGTAATCGACAAGGTAGCGCGGCGTGTAATAGACACCGCCCGCTTTGCGCACCTCGGGTTTGTCCTCGACGGGGATACCGCGGCCCTGCGGGCGGACGATCTTGCCGAGGAACCGCTCATAGACGCTGCCAAGGATTTCGACGGGGATTTCGTTGAAGAGGTAAGGGGAATCCTCCGCGCTCAGTTCGCTGATGAACCCAGCCAGCCATTCATCGCTGAGGATCAGGGCTTCCGTGAAGTGCGGCTTGAAGAGGTTGCCGTTGAAATAGGGAACATGGGTAGGCGGGCGGCGGTCCAGGGACCGAAAGTGCCGGACGACGGCACGCCAGAGCGATTCTCGCGGGGCGCGGATGCCAGCGCCGCCATAGTTGGCCGGAGGAGCGTCCTGTAATTTATCAAACGGCTGCTGAATGGAGCGGCGTCCGGTGTCCTCATCGCCCGTATGCTTGCGCCACTTCTCCACGATGGATTGAAGCAGTTCGCCGGTGTCGATGTCGCGGTCCTCGCAGATGCGGAGAAACAGGATGCGATCAATGATGTGCTGACAGGCCTCGGTGAGTTGGTTGCCCTCGATCAACTCGGCCTGGTCGTTGTTTTTGTAAATGTCCGATGCCAGCTCACGGCGGGTTTGATCCAGAAACTCGAGAAACTCGTGGTCGAGCGCGCGCGTGCGGTCGGGCTTGATGAGCCACTGCTGGCGGGCCTTTCCCTTGCCGATGGGTCGCTTCGGCAAGGCCTCCAAGGCCTGATCAATACTCCCGGCGGCGACGTTCGCGCGCGCCAGCAATTCCCAAACCTCGCGGGCGATGATCGGGTATTGGCGGAAGTGCCAGCTTTTCCATTCGCCCACTTGTGGCTCATCGAGGTGAGGTTTGCCGCCGACAATGAAGATCTTCAACTCGTCGAAATCGGTGAGAACAGCGACCGGCACTCCCTTGTTCCAGGCGTAGCGCTTGGCTTGAAACGCGGCCCGGGCGTGCAACGCTCCGGAGGGTGTTTTGGCTTCGCACACGAACCGGCCGAGTTTGTCGGTGCGGAAAAAATAATCGGCGCGTTTGGGCCGACCGCCGATCTGGGTCGCGCTCTCGATCTCCACCTCGCGTTCGGTCTGGATGAGCCCAGCCCGGTTTTCCATGTCCCAACCCAGGGCGCGGAACCAGGGATTGAGAAACTCGTCGCGGAGTTGGGCCTGGGCGCAACCGGGTTGCTTGAGTTCCGCGGCGCGCTTGCCGAAAGCCTCGACGAGACGGTTTAACTCTCGTTCAAAGGACTCAAATGTGGCATCCGGCATGGCAGAAAGCTTGCCAAAACCCTGTCCTCGCGACAATCGCCCCCTTCGTGGCGGGTGCGATGAGACCGAAGTCGAAGGTCATGCAGGAGTTGGTGAGAGCCGTCTCCAATTTTCTTCCATCGGCCGCGAGCGTGTGGTCGCCTGGCAAGACAAGAGATCGAGCTCACGTTCGATGCCACCAGGATGATGGCGGCTGTGCCGATTTCTTGTCGTCGCTCCGTTGTCGCCACAGCCGGTTGGCGTCCCGCTCCCGGCTATTACCGGTCGTCCGGGTCCTCGACCATGGAAATCGCCCAGGTGGGGTAGGGGGCGGAGGAGCCTTTCATGGCGTGCCAGAGAATACGGTTTAGCACCCCCTCCGGGCAACGATCGGGGGAGGCCAACGGAAGTCGGGACGAAACGAACGCGTGCCGGCGCAGCATCGCGTCGGAGATCCTCCGGGGATCCGGGTTCATTTGATCGAGCGGCACGTTATTGGTGAGGGCGTAGAACGGACGGAGGTCCGGGGTGGCCATGAAACAATCGGACATGGGGGTGGCGGTCGCGTCGAACTGATTCATCGGCGGGAGGCCGAGGATCAACTCCATCGTCCGGATGAGACTGGTCTGGTTGTATTGAGTGCTCACCACCTGGCCGCGCTTGGTGTAGGGGCTGGCCACGTAGGCTGTCGTGCGATAGCCGCTGACATGATCCCAGCCGGCCTGCGGATCGTCCTCGATGGCGAAGACACAGGTCTCGGGCCAGAATCGGCTGTGGCTGAGGGCCTCGATGATTTGGCCGAAGGCCAGGTCGTTATCCGCCACTTGTGCGGCGGGGGTAGGGGACCCGCGCCCGGTGCCCGAGGTGTGGTCGTTGGGCAGACAGATAACCACGAGGTTCGGGAACTTCCCCGTTCGCTCGCATTCCTTCAACTCCTTAATGAATTGCCGCGCCCGGAACACGTCAGGAATGTCGAGGTCCCAGCCGACGGTCGCGGCGCAGAGGTAGGGGCGCAGGGACTCAATGGCTGGGCGACTGCTCACGCGAATCGCCGGGGTGTCATTGGTGAAATCCCGCCAATGCGCCAGGAACTTGATCGGGCCTTTGACCGAATGGTCCAACCATGATTTTTCGGTCATGGCAAACTCGCCGTAGTCGCGCAAGGTCTTGCCGTGTGCGAGCGCGTTGTCCCACAAGAAACCCGCGGGCGAATAGGCGAGCGCGTCCACGTCATCGTCTTCCATCCCATCCGGGTAGCTGCGGGGGAAGCCGGCGAAGGACTTTTCCATGTAGTCGGTCGCCATGGCGGTAGTGGCCCATTGGTGTCCGTCGGCGCTGAGGATGCCGGAGCAATAGGTATTATCGAGCAGGACGAAATCGCGCGTGAGTTGGTGTTGGTTGGGAGTCACCTTTTCGCCGAAGATGCAGAGCGAGGACTCGCCGTTGCCGGGGCGCAGATCGCCCAACACCTGGTCGTAGGTGCGGTTTTCCTTGATGATATAGACGACGTGCTGGAAGACGCTGGGCTCACCGGTGCGCTCCGGCACGGGGCGAGGCGCCTGGTTCCGGCGGGCGGGAAGCTTGGCGGCGGCGAGCAAGGGGTAACGCAGATCGCGCAAGGCGATGGCGGTATCCGCCGCCAGTTGGCGCTCCGAGGGCAAAGGCACGAAGGAGAGCGAACCCAGGTACTGATGCGTGTTGAATTTGACCGGGTCGCCGGGAGCCAGTCGTTTACCCGAGCCGATGCCCTTGAGGTTTGCCACGTAGAGCTCGCGGCGCGCGGCGTCCCACACGATGGCGCCGGGGAACCACCCGACCGGAATCAACCCCAGCCAGCGGGAGCGACTGGGTGAAAACTCGAAGACGGCGACCGCGTTCTGGGTGCCGTTGGCAACGAACAATTTGTGGCCCGAGGCATCAAACGCCAGCGCGTTGGGGTTGGCGCCGAACAGGTCCCCGGGGTTTTGCCGGGCGCAGAAGGTTCCCACCACCTGGTCCTTGCGGGTGTCAATGACCGACAGGGAGTCGCTGCCAGCATTGGCCACCACCAGGTATTTGCCGTTCGGTGAAAGCGCCAGGGCGGAGGCGTGCAGGCCGGTCAGCATTTCCAGCTTGGCCGGGAGCACCTCGAAGTTGGTTCCGGCTTGGGGGGGTGCGGAGTGACCGGAGGCGGCCAGGTCGATGACGCTGACACTGCCTTCGCTGGCGATATGGCGAACCGGGTCCACCCGTACGAGCGTCCCACGCCCGGCCGGCCCGGTCAGATCGCCCGGTTCCGGCCGCCGGCCACCCCAATTGCTCACATACGCTTTGCCGCCCGCGAGCACTACCTCGTAGGGAGCCACCCCGACGTCCCAGGCCCGCAATACCAGGCCCGTCTGCGTGTCGATCTCGGCCAACCGGTTTCCGAGGTTGAGGACGGCGTAAAGGCGCGTGCCATCGCGCGAGACCGCCAGACCGGCGGGAATTTCGAGCTTGCGCCGGGGAGCGTCGGCCGGGGGCAGCGGGAGGCTGGCCAGGCCGGCGACCTTCCCCGCGGGGTCAACCGTGAACACCTTGATCGTGCCGTTGACGCTGGACAGGTAGATCCGAGAGCCATCGGGCGAGAATACCAGGCCGGTAAAGCTGACCTGCGCCTCTTTGTCGCGGGCCAGGATATGATCGGACACGCGTCCGGCGAGCGGTTCATTGCCTGCCGTGGCCGGCATGGGGATGCGCTGCGACACGCTCGCGCTCACGGGGTCAACGATCAGCAACTCGGCCGTCTTGCCCGAGACGGCGAGCCAACGGCCGTTGGGGCTTAAGGCCATCGCCTGGGGGCGCAGTTCCGGCAACTCCAACTGGCGCCCCGCCGGCGTCAGGATCTGGTGAACCGGCGTGGCAAAGAGATTCGTCCCGCGGATCCCCACCGGCTCCGAAGTGACAAACTCGTCCGGTTCGGCGGCCGAAACCGCGCCGCGAACGAGGAGAACACCGGTGATGAAACAGGTTCGTAACCCGAGGCTCATATTGGTCATTGTCTAATCCGTAATCTATTCGTTTTGGTAACGGCTCAGTGGCGTCTCGGGACGCGGATGCCTTCATCCGCGCGTTGCGTCCTGGACCGCGCGGATGAAGGCATCCGCGCTCCCGTGCGACGGTGCCATCGCACATAGCCCGAGCCGTTAGCGAACTCTTTTTCGCAGAATCCCCGCTCGCAAGCCAGCGCAAAGCCGAGCGCAAACCCAGTTTCACCCTATCCACACACTCCCGGAACAATCGTCATGCAGTTGCTACCGGACTGTAAATTGAGCGACGGGCCATCCGTGTTAGGCTCGATGGCGCAATGGGACACCATTCCAAGAACGGCGCCAACGCGCCAACCAGACCGGCATTCGAAGGAGTGCGGGAGGCTCTCCCGTTTCCTCCGGCCGGTGTGTCAATCGCAAAACACATCCATTGCGATCCTCCACGAAACACAAGTTCAACCTACTCCATGAAACGTACACTGAAACAAAAACGACTGGCGGCCGCCCTCGGCTGTCTGCTCTGGGCTTCGCAATCCCTGCTGGCACAATCCGTAGGCCAGTGGGATTTCGAGAGCGCTGATTTGTCCGCTACGGCGGGCTCCAACCTGGGATCCTTACAATACGCCGACGGGCCTGGCGGCCTCACCCAAACCATGACCCGGTTTGGCACCACCGCCACCCTGGGCATACCCGTTATCAACGGAACCAACGCTCTAGTGATGAGCTATGCCCCGGAGACCAATACGAGCATGGGCTACTGGCTACCGACGCCAGCCGGCGCCTCGTACCTGACGGATTACACTCTGGTCCTCGATGTTCTGTATCCTGCGGCCTCGATGGGCAAGTTCAGACCCCTGCTCCAAACCGACGACGCCACCCTGGACAACGTCCTGGCCTACCTGGGCGTCAGCGCGAACAATGCCCTGACGGCGGTTAATGTGAACACCGTCAGCGGTGCCGCCGCAACCACCACCGGTTCGGCCGGGCAACTCGCCGCCAACACTTGGTACCGCCTGGGTTTCGTCGTGAACCTGAGCGCGAATCAAATCCTGTTCTACACGAACGGCGTTCCGGTCGGTTCGGTCACCGGCAGCGGCGCGGCGTTCAGCAGCGTCTACGCCCCCGCGGGAGGCGCGCTTGTCCGGTTGTTCGGCAGCCTGAGCGAGACCAACGCCGCCGGCGGCTACGTCAACAGTGTGCAATTCCGGGATGTCCCGCTGAGCGCCGGCCAAATGAGCGCGTTGGGCGGCCCCTCCGCCGCGGGAATTCCGGTGACGATTCCCCCGGTCCCTTCCTTCATATTCTCCCGGAGCCCCGGTCTCAACGACACCGCGATCGCGCCGCTGCCGGCGGTTCATATCGTGCTGGACCCGGGCGACTTCGTGGTGGACCCCGCCAGCATCAACCTGACGATGGATGGAACCGCTCTGGCGGCCACCGTTTCGGCGGCGACGGCCACCCAGAAGGCCATCGATGCCGCCGTTACGACCATTCTCGACCCGCTGTCCATCCACACCCTGGCGCTCGCCTACCAGGACAATAACCTGGGCTGGCAGACCAACATCTGGAGCTTCGCGGTGGCCGGCTACCAGAACCTCTATTTGCCCGCAACTCCGGTTTACAGCGAGAACTTCGACGCGGTGGCCGAAGGTGGCCTGCCGGCCGGATGGATCGCCACCAATTGGACTGACACAGGCACTGTGGGGCTCAATTTGGACGACCCGTTGTCCGACTCCTATAAGAACTGGGTGGTGATCAACGTGGATCATTATGTGAAGGTCAATTACGGCGGTAACAGCTACGGTGCGACCAACACCTATACCAGCCCTGGCCTGCCCGCAGTCACCGGCTATCTTCGGACCATGATCCCACCGATCGTCTTGAACGGCGTGTTGTTGCCTCAGTTGGCCACGGGAAATCTGATCGTTGCCGAGTCCGACCAGCGGGGTGGCAGCCAAGTGCAGGTGCTCTTCACTAAGGACTACGACCTGACCGGCGTGACCAATGCTTATCTCTCCTTCTACAACCTCAACGAGCAAAACCAGGACAACATCTGCTCGGTGGAGTATTCCGTTGACCAGGGGGTTACCTGGTTGCCGCTGCTGTACATGCTGGACGACGGAACGACAGACAGCAATGGTTCGGACGTGGTCACCAACGCCACCACCGGCAAGATTGACGTCCTCGCGACCTTCAACACGGTCCGTTCTGACCAGGCCCACAATCTGTCCTACGGCACCTATATCGGCGCGGCGATCTCCACCAACTTGATCCCGTACATCCGCCCCTGCCGGAATGATGACCCGGTACAGCAAAAGCGCATCGAGCTCTTCCGCCTGGCCAAGGCCGACGGACAGTCCAACGTCCGGTTCCGTTTCATGCAGGCAGGCACCGCGAGTTGGTTTTTTGACATCGACAATTTCGCCATCTACAGCATCAACACTCCCGTCATCACCACCCAGCCTCTCTCGCAGTCAGTGGAAGCGGGCACCCCGGCCAACTTCACGGTGGTGGCTTCTGGCAACCCGCCGCTCAGCTATCAATGGAAGTTCAATGGCGCCAATATCGTGGGGGCAACCAACGCAGTTTACACCATCGCCAACGCTGCGCGCGCCAACGCTGGGCAGTACCAGGTGGTGGTCTCCAATGGTGACGGCCCCACCAAGAGCTCGATCGCCAACCTGACCATCATCACCACGCCCCAGATTACGACCCAACCGATCGGCACCGTGGTGGATCCCGGCGCGAGTGTGTCGATCCTCAGCGTGGCTCGCGGTGGCCGGCCCCTCGGCGTTTTCTGGTTGCTCAATGGGGCCCCCTTGGCCAATGCCGCCAGCACCAACCTGGTGCTGGCCCCGGCCAAGACCACCGATACGGGCTCGTACCAGTTGGTCGCGACCAATGTCTATGGAGCGGTCACCAGTTCCATCGCGCGAGTCATCGTCTATGAGGCGCCCATCACCAACAGCCTGGTGGTGCATTTGACGTTCGACGATAATCTCGATGATTCCTCCGGCCGGACCAACCACGCCACCTATAAAGCTACCGGCGGCAGCGCCGATCCGGCCCCGGTTTATGCCGCAGGCCAGATCGGCCAGGCTTTCGTATTCACCACCCGGAAAGATGCCTCGCAAATCGAGTACGCCACCCTCGGCTACCCTGCCGATTTGATGCTCGACGACACGGTTGACTTTACCGTCTCCTTCTGGGTCAATTACACTAACCAGGGCGACGATTTGCCATTTATCTCGAACAAGAATTGGGCTAGCAGCAACAACCGCGGCTGGGGCATCTTCAGCCAGAACGGAGGCAACTTCCGAGTCCAAGGCACCGGTCCTACGACCGCCAACAAACAGGATACGAGCTCGACCCCGACCCTCCGGGATGGCAAATGGCACAACGTCGTCGTCTCGGAGATGCGCGGCGCCCAGGTCTTCATCTACCTGGATGGCAACCAAGTGAAAACCCAGCTCTTTAACACCGCCGGCATCGATACCCCCGACCTCGGCTACGCGATCAATATCGGCCAGGACGGGACCGGGGCTTACACCGATGGCGGCAGCGCCTATCTCATCGGCGGCCTGATCGACGATATGGGCATCTGGCGGCGGGCCCTCACGCCGGGCGAGGCCGCAGCCATCTACACCGCCGGCCTCGCTGGCAAGGACCTGACGACCGGCGTCGTCAAGGTCGCCCTTGCCGCTCAAGTCTCCGGCAACAACCTCGGCATCACCTGGCTCGGCAGCCCGACCCTCAAGTTGCAACAGAGCACCCGGCTAAACCCGACGGTTTGGACTGATGTCCCGGGTACGCTGGGGGCCAGCTCGGCCAGCCTGCCGCTGTCCGGCCCGGCGATGTTCTTCCGCCTGTCACAATAATCAACTCGCTCCGGCTGGGCGGCCTCGGGCCGCCCAGCCGGAGTTATCCCCCAACCTCTTTAATGCTCCACAATCTGTCGCCTTTTCGCTCTCGTCGGTTTGCGCGTGGCCTCCCCTATCTCGCGTCCCTCTGCCTGATCCTGGGGCTCCGGGCCACGCCCGCCGCTCCACTCGGCGCGCCGCTGGCCGATCACGTCGTGGTGATCGGTTGTGACGGCATGGGCAGCTTGGCTTTCACGGCCACCAACGCCCCGGTGATGCACCGACTGATGCGCGAGGGCGCCTGGACGCTCCGCGCCCGCGGCGTGATGCCGACCTCCAGCAGCCCGAACTGGGCGTCCATGATCATGGGGGCCGGGCCGGAGCAGCACGGCGTCACCTCCAATGACTGGGAAACAAACAAATTTGAAATCGCCCCCACCGTCACGGGGCCGAGCGGCCTCTTCCCCACTATCTTCGGCGCGCTTCGCGCCCAGCGGCCTACGGTCCAAATCGTTTGCGTTCACGATTGGGACGGGTTCGGACGTCTGCTGGAGCCGGCCGCCCCCAACGTCATCGAGAACGTGAAGGGCTCTCCCGCGACCGCGGAACGAGCGATTCAACTCATCCAGGAACGCAAGCCGGCCTTTCTCTTTATTCACTTTGACGATGTGGACCACGCCGGCCATGAATTCGGTTGGAAAACGCCCGAGTATTTTGCCGCCGTGGAGATGATCGACGGTCTCATCGGACGGGTGTTAGCCTCATTGGATGCGGTTGGCATCGGGAAACAAACCGTGGTGCTGGTCACTGCCGATCATGGGGGTGTTAGAAAGAAGCACGGCGGGGCAACGATGGCGGAAATCGAAATCCCTTGGATCCTCAGTGGCCCCGGGGTTCGCAAGGACCACCAAATCCAGTCGTCCGTCAACACCTACGACACCGCCCCGACGCTGGCCCGGATCTTCGGCATCCAAGCGCCGGAGGCCTGGATCGCGCGTGCAGTGCGCGAGGCCTTCATGGCCGAGTAAGCCCGACGTCGCTCAGCACCGCGGTGGGGATCTCGAGCAAATCCAACTGGCGCGGCTCGACTTTGATGGCGCCGCCGCCGTAGGACTTGCCCACAAACGGCAAGTTCGCGATAGTCCGCGGGTCGTTGAGCGCACGCCAGAGTCTTTCACGGTAGCCGTCGTCGTCCTCCCGGGGATACACGCACAGAAAGCCGGTCAGCGGAACTACCCCGGCACGGTTTTCGATGAAGCGACAGTCCCGCCGGCCCAAATAGGCAAACAACAGGCCCGGCCTGCGGCGCGCTTCCATCCGATACCACGGCCGGCGCGTTTTAATCAGTGACCGGTGCGGCAGGCCCAAGCGTTCACCCTCCTCCAGGTAGGCGCGCAGCGAGTCGGGGAGCTCCGCGAGGCGCTGTTTGCCTAGGCTCAAGAGCCAGGTGGGCCGGCCGGCGCGTTCCAAGGCCTCGAGGTCTTCGGCCCGGAGCCGGCCGTCACGACAATCGCGTGTCCGGCCGATGGCACGTTGGAAAAACTGTTGGTCGAGTCCGTGTTGGCGAAGCTGTGCGGCGGTGAGGAAGAAGAACTCGTTCGCGCCGGTCGCAATCCCGCGCATCACCCGGGCAAACGCGGAGAGCGGGACTCCGCTGGAACCCTTTAACCGAGGGGGCCGCGACAGGCCGGTCGCTAGCAGTTCGCCCAGCTCGCGCTGGTGAACCGGGGCCGAGCTCTGCGGATCTCCTTGCAGTGCCTGCAGCACGGCTTCGGTTCGGGGTTCTTGGATTTGTAGCCAGCGGACAGTTCGGCCCGGGGGACGATGGGAGAGCAGAAACACGATCGCGTTGGTATCCACCGCCGGAAACGGCGCGGCCCGCTCCTCGAACGTAATCACGGCATCGAGATGATAGCGCTCCGCCAGCCCCTTCCAGAAGGCGGCGGAACTCACTCCCTCGCAAACGTCCGCGGGCAGCAGGAACGCCAGCCGCCCTTCGGGCGCAAGATGCTTCAGACATTTGAGGAGGAAATACACGTGCAACCCCACCCGGCCATCCAGGGGGAAACCGAGACTCTGAGTGGCGAGTTGGCGCAGCGTCCGCTTTTGCTGATCACTCAAACGGTGGTGACGAATGTACGGGGGATTGGAAATCACCGCCGGGTAGGGTCCGTCAACCTCACCTTCGATGAAATCCGCGATCCGAACGCCCGCGAGGTCCAGGGGACGAAGCCCGAGACGGTGAGCGTCGGCCAGCACCGACTTATCCAGCTCGAAGCCGGCAAAGGCCCCGGTGAAGCCGATCTCCCGGGCGGCCGCAAAGAAAGTCCCCGGCCCCACCGCCGGGTCGAAGAGCACGTCCGGATGGGCGGCTGTCACCCAGGCTGCCATGGCGTTAGCCAGCCAGGACGGGGTCCAGAACTGGCCCTTGGCGCGCAAGGCCTCCCGGCGCGGCCCGAGGGAGGGCAGCGGCTGATGAGGGACAGGCTTGGGGCCTTGCGGGACAGTCACCCTCAAGCAGTACTGAACTTCCCGCGTTCGCGCAATTACCTTGAAGACCGAGACAACTTGGGTTATATGGTTTCCCGTTCGATCGAGACTGACCCGTGAAACAGGAGCCACCGATGACGCACGACAAACTTCCCTCAGATTTTGGCCTCCGCGTGGAGGGTGATATCAACTTCTCGGAGCAACGAAAAGCGTGGGCCGCGGCGCAACTTGATGCCGGCACGAAGGCGATGCTCGCGGAAGACGCCCAATGGTTCATCCACCAGGCCATGTCCACGCCGTGCCTGAACGTGTTGCGCGGAGCTCACGGCGCGTGGATCGAGGACGAGCAGGGCCGGCGGTACCTCGATTTTCACGGCAACAACGTTCACCAGGTCGGTTTTGGGCATCCGCGGGTGATTGCCGCCATCAAGGAGCAACTCGATGAGCTTTCCTTTTGCACCCGGCGTTACACCAACCAGCCCGCCATCCAACTTGCCAGGCAACTCGCTTCCCGGATGCCGCCGGGTGCGGGCCGAGTCCTGTTCGCGCCGGGTGGGACTGCCGCCATCGGGATCGCCCTGAAACTGGCGCGAGCCGCCACCGGCCGCTTCAAGACCATCTCCCTGTGGGATTCCTTTCATGGCGCCTCGCTCGACGCCATCTCCATCGGCGGCGAAGCGGCCTTTCGCCAGAACGCCGGCCCGCTGCTGCCGGGCTGTGAGCATGTGCCGCCGCCCGACCCCTCGCATTGCCCGTTCCGTTGTGGGACGGCCTGCAACCTGGCCTGCGCGGATTATATCGAGTATGTGTTGGAGCGTGAAGGGGACGTGGCCGCGGTCATCGCTGAAACCGTGCGTAATGTCCCCATCGTGCCCCCGCCGGATTATTGGAAACGGGTTCGCGCGGCTTGTGACCGGCACGGGGCGTTACTCATCCTGGACGAAATCCCGATTGGCCTGGGGCGCACCGGACGCTTCTTCGCGTTCGAGCATTTTGGAGTCACACCGGACATCACCGTGGTCGGCAAAGGTCTGGGGGGTGGAATCTTCCCATTGGCCGCCGTGATCGCGCGGGCGGATCTAAACCCGGCGCCCGAGCGCTCGCTGGGTCATTACACCCACGAGAAAAACCCGGTGGCCTGCGCCGCTGGCCTCGCGACACTGGCCATTATCGAGGAGGAGCACCTGGTGGAGCGCGCCGCCTCTTTGGGCGCGAGCACACTGGCGGATTTGCGGGCGCGGGTCGGCGGACACCCGCTGGTGCGCCAAGTGCGCGGATTGGGGCTCCTGCTCGGCGTGGAAATCGGCCTCGAGGGTGGCAACGCCAACGACCTGGCCGAGCGCGCCATGTACGCCGCGCTCCGGCGCGGGCTGAGTTTCAAGGTGTCGAAAGGAAATGTGCTGACCTTCGCCCCGCCGTTGAACATCACCGAGGAGGAACTGGCTCAGGCCTGGGACATCGTCGGCGCCGCGCTGGACGACGCTATTTCGACCGCCTGAAATCCTGCAGGGCGGTGGCCGCCTGGGTATCCCCCTGTGCCTGCGCGGATTGGAGCAACCCGTTCATCGTCAGCATCCCGCGCGTGACCACGCTGTTTTGTTCTTTGGTCAATTCCCCCGCGCCGGCGAGCGCCTGCAGTCCGGCGAAAGCCTTGGGGTACTCGGCCGCCTTGACCGCGGCGCCTATCTCAGCCGCCAGATCTTTCCGGCCGGCTGGCGCCGGGGCGAAGGCCTTTTCCAAAGCGGGCGGCAACTGTTCCACCGACAGTGGTGGCGGGGGAGCGCTGTTTTGGTTGCAACCGGCGGCGCCCAGCGCCACGCAAAGGAGGCAAAGCAGAATTCTCATGGCAGTTAGATTAAGATTAAAACGGCTGCGATGGTTCGCAAGGCCCCCTATTCAGGAAAGGACAAAAGGGGAACCTCGCCGGTATAATAGCGATAGTCGATGCCCACATTCAGGCCCGTAAACCGGATCCTCGAGACATGCTGGTCCACCCAAACGGTTTGGTCGCCTTTGTTGTGACGGTACCATTCGTTCTCGAAATGGTAACCGCCGTAGAGGCTGGAAAGCCCGCTGTACGGGGGTTGGCCAATCCACTGGGTAAGAATTTGGGTCTTGCCCGGAAACAGCCCCAGGGTGTCGTCGGATCCCTCGTTCTTTTGCTCGGCGGAATCCTGCGCCAGAATCACTTTCGAGGGGATCTTGTAGCTGGTGACCTTTTTCAAGGCCGGTTCGACCGCGGCATCATACGGTTGCAGGAGGAGATACTGGCACATGCCGTAATCGGAATTCTTCCAGAAATCCGACGGGTAATACCGGCCGTCGTCGTGCCATTCATCGCAGTGAATGCAATCGGGACAGTGAAAAATAGTGGCATTTTTGGCAAAATAGTCGAGGTAGCCGAGTGCCCAATAAGCCAAGCTGTCGGTCGGCGCCAGCAGGACGTCCGACCTGGGATTGGCGGTCCATTGCCCGTCGTTGGGGATGTTGCCGCCGCCCGTATTCCAATAGACATCGGCATAATCGTGCGCATACATGGTGGCGGCGAGGCCAATCTGCCGGAGGTTGCTCCGGCATTGGGTGGCTTTGGCTTTTTCCTTGGCCATGGCCAGCGCTGGCAGCAGCATCGCCGCCAATATCGCGATGATGGCAATCACCACCAGCAGTTCGATCAGCGTAAAGCCCAAAACCTCCCGCCTCCGTTTGGCGGGAGAGGCCGGGATTGCATTATCGTTCATTTTCATCTTCATTGTCCGAATCGTCGCTGAGAATACCCCGGAATCCCGGGTGCTCAACTGACAATCCGGTGACGAGCAGATGGCAAAGGCTGACAATACATGGCAAGCCGGCAACGATTGTCTCGCCGGACGCTTTCCTCTTGTTGCCGGCTGCCTGCTCAGGCAGAAGGTTAAAGCGTGATCCGTTGGCCCGGGAAGAGACCCGCGCCGGCGGAGACGGTCTATGAACATGAAGAAGATGATGCGATGGGCACTGCTAGCCGCGGTGCTGGCCTCATTGGTGGGCGGCGCCGTGCTTTATTTCACCGCACGGGAAGCCACGGTCGCGGCTCCCGCCCAGCCAACTCAGCGCGAGGCCGAAGCGGTTGCCGCCCGTGCCCAATCGGGAGATCCGGAGGCTCAATTACGGATGGGGCTGTGGGAACTGCAAAACGCCCTTAAGCCCGCGGATTACGCCCGCGCCGCGGAATGGTTGCGCAAGGCCGCCGAATCCAACAACACCGAGGCCGAGTACCGCCTGGCCACGGTGCTGCAAGCGGGGCGGGGCGTGCCTCGGGACGACACCAACGCCGTGTTTTGGTTTCAGCAGGCGGCGGCTCGGCAGCACGTCGCCTCGATCTACAATCTCGGTATGATGTACGAGGAGGGGCGCGGGGTGGCCCCGGATGCCAAAACCGCCGCCCGCTTCATGCGGCAGGCCGCCGAATTGGGCGACGCCTATGCCCAGTACAACCTGGCCCGGCGTTGTGAGGAGGGCCACGGTGTCACGCGCGATCTCGTCGAGGCCCTGGCGTGGTATCAACTGGCCGAGGACGGGGGGATCGCAGGCGCCAAAATGGGCCGCAGCGCCCTGACCTCCCGGTTGTCCGCCGAGGAACGCGAGCGCGCGGATCGGAAGGTGTCCGATTTCAAACAAAAGTCCGTGGCCAGCCACGGCTGAAACCTCGGAGTGAGATCGCTCCAGCGCGCCATTTTCGCCGCGGAACTCCTCGGCTGGAATGCGCGTGCGACCTCGGTCGTTCTTCCCGCCTCCGCCCAAGGCCCTCACTGTAACCTGTTTGTCACCAGCGCGTCATTGAATCGGCCGCACGGGCTGGGGTAGGCTTCGTCATTTGAAACCATGAGCCAGATCAAAATGGTGATGTTCGACCTTTCCGGGACCACGGTGCATGATGACACCGGTGTGCGGGACTGTCTTTATCAGGCGGCCGAGTACCTGGTCGCGCGCTCGGCCGGCCGGCAGCTTGACTTTCGTGACTTTGAGAAAGGCCAGGACCCCGCCACCCTCGATACCACCACGCGGGTGTTTCACCGGTACGAGGAGGTCATGATTGAGGGGATCAATGCCGGCTGCCGTGGGGTGGTGGCCGTGCTGGCGGGGCCGCGGCCGTTTTCGGTCTGGGGCTGCTACCGGCATACGCATGCCATCCCCAGTGTCCAGGAACTGCCCAGCCTGATCGAAACCGAGTTTTGCTAACCCGATGAAGACCGGCAAACTGGTGGTGTTTCACGCCGCGGGCCAGCCTTTGACTCACGAGACCGTGCTAGTGCCGGCACTGCGTGAGGGTGAAATCCTGGTGGGCAACGAGTATGCGACCCTCTGCCGGAGCGACCTGAACACTTATAGCGGCAAGCGCGTCGAAAAGGCCCCAACGATTCTCGGCCACGAGATCGTCGGCCGAATCGCCGCGCTGGGTCCGGGCGCCCCCAGCCAGGATGTTCGTGGGGCGCCCTTGCGCGTGGGGGACCGTGTCACCTGGGCGATCTACGCCGCGGATCCGGAGTCACCGCAGTCGCGCCGCGGGATACCCCAAAAGGCGCCCAACCTCTTCAAATACGGACACGAGCGAGTTACGCCCGAGAGCACCTTGCATGGCGGCCTGGCCGAGTATTGCGTGCTCCGCCGCCACACGCCGATCATCCGCATTGACGCGCCGATCCCGACGCCGCTGCTGGCGCTGATCAATTGCTCCGTCGCTACGGTGGCCGGCTCCCTGCGGCTGGCCGGTTCGGTTGGTGAGGCGACCGTGGTCATCGCGGGCGTGGGCATGCTGGGTGTCATCGCCTGTGCGATGTGCCGGGGCGCGGGCGCCGAACGCATCATCGCTGTGGACGTGAACGACGACCGGCTCGCCACGGCGACACAATTTGGCGCGGATGACGGCGTGAAGTTGGTTCCCGGCGGTCCAGACCTGAAGGACGCTCTCGCGGCTCGGTTTCCCGGCCAGTCTGTGAGCGTCGGCCTGGATTATAGCGGCGTACCCGATACCATGGAGGCGCTTATTGGCGCGCTCGGGGTCGGAGGCACCGCAGTGCTGGTCGGCGCCACTTTCCCTCAACGTGCCCTTCAACTCAGCGCCGAGCAACTCATTCGCCATCTGCATACCCTCAAGGGGCTCCATAATTACAACACCCAGGACTTGGTGGCCGCCGTTGAGTTCATGGAAAATAACTGGCGCCGGTTCCCGTTCGAGCGCCTGGTGCATGACCAGTTCGATCTCGACGCCGCGGAAGCCGCCTTCCAATACGGCCTTCATTCGGGCGCCCACCGAGTGGGTATTCGGATCTCCCCACCCCACTCCGATTCCAGCCCTCGGGCTTAATCTCGGTCGAGACCTTGGCCGACACCTTTGTCAAAACGCCCGCCATCGCCCCTGGTGGGGACGAGGGGTTTGGTTTGGTCCGCCGATTGTTACATTTGAGGCGCCGGCCCATCTCGCATTGCCCGATCGCTCCCGTACCGGTATGTTGCTCATTGAAATGAGCGCGAAACTGACTTACGCCTTTCTGTTGCCGGATGACGAGCTGAAGGCTCATCTCGAGCGGAAAGACACACTCATTTTTGAGGGCTTGGGGCGGGAATGGCAACAGATTGAGCGC
>TBL_comb47_HYPODRAFT_10001899_pt1 | contig 26561 bp, 27 predicted proteins | sample TroBogypolimnion_40_FD_10682 | JGI IMG/M metagenome (IMG submission 10682) | reverse complement strand
TTTAACGCCAAAATCAAAGCATTCAGATCAACTCAAAGAGGAGTAACTGATACTTCTTTCTTTTTATTTAGGCTTGCAAAAATCTATGCTTAAGATTTGTCTCCCCACAACTTTTTAAATTGATCCCTTCATATCATTCAAGTGCACTCCACAAAACAAAAAAGAGTCACAACATACATTGCAACTCTTTGAATATCCGTGGAGAATATCGGAATCGAACCGATGACCTTTTGACTGCCAGTCAAACGCTCTAGCCAACTGAGCTAATCCCCCGATTGAGGGTGCAAATATAAAATAAAATTCATTGGCAACCATTTAACTCGTCCAAAATTTTGACTAAACGACTTCGGATTCCGCAGAATTTCCTCTTTATTCCATATCTCAGCAATCAGTACTCCTGTTGGACCGGTTATATTGCTTCCCCCAGAGCATGAATTTCCTATTTCATCCTTACCACAACGGTGTCCTTTTAAATTAAATGTTACCGGTTTATTTCCGGCGGTATAATAGGTGGGTTCGTGACGTAAACCTTCATAGATAATAAAAGGAATTGACCACTAATTTAGCTTACTTTTGAGTTAGCCTCAATCATTAAAAATTAGATCCGATGAAAAAAATCATCTTCCTTGCCGTTTGCGGAAGTTTTTTATCAATAACTCTATTTTCACAAACTTATTATTCATTTGACAAGTATCATTCACGGTTATCATTCAGTGCTTTTCATCTCGGGATATCCTCTGTTGAGGGAATCTTCAAAATATTTGAGGCTACCTTTTCCACTGAAAAGGACGATTTTTCCGATGCACAAATAACCATGGTCGCAGATGTCAGATCGATCAGTACTGAAGTGGAGATTCGGGATAATGAATTGCGCGAAAAATGGTTTGAGACCTTAAAATTCCCAACCATGAATTTTAAAAGCACCTCATTCCGGAAGGTTGGCGACCGGGATTATAAGCTTACTGGCAATATTACCATTCATGGAGTGACTAAACCGATCACTTTCGATGTAGTTTATAACGGGAAAGCTCAAAATCCCTTCTCACAAAAATATTCTCATGGATTTACAATTACCGGAAAACTCGATCGGAATGCCTTTGGAATAGGGAAGGAGACAATACCAACAGTGTCTTCCAGGATCGGACTGCGGTCGAATGTTGAATTTGTAATCAATTAATAATGAAGTGTCTGAAAATTAATAATTAGATTCATAGAAGACTCATTGATCCTTTATTGTAATTTCCGACTGGAGTAATAAAATTGATCCTGGACATAGGAAGTAAAATCTAATTTTTACAGTTTAATCCTCTATATAGAAAATATCACTAAAACTATGATAATTAACATATATATGGATTGTAATTTGAAATAAATTTTTAATCTTGCACGGCACATTAACCCCCCTTTTCTGGTTGATTTTGATATTTAATTTTTATTGTGAATGAAACGAATATTTACTATCGCAGTCGTTATGGTTATGGCTATAACGTTACCGGCTCAAAAGTGGGAAACCAGTTTTGACGCTGCCAAAGCCAGGTCCCAAAAGGAGGGTGTGAATATTGTGCTGGTTTTCTCCGGATCTGACTGGTGCATTCCGTGTATGAAGCTTGAGAAGAATATTTGGGAGTCTCCCGATTTTGTCGAATATTCAAAAGCTCATTTTGTGCTATTACGGGCTGATTTTCCAAAGAAGAAGTTGAATGCATTGTCCAAAGAACAGCAGGATCGCAATGATAAGCTGGCTGAGACCTATAACAGGCAGGGTCTATTTCCCTATGTGGCGATTTTGGATAAAAATGGGAAAATGTTGGGATCGACGGGTTATAAAAATGTAACTCCCAAAGATTATATCGCCTTGCTGAATTCCATTGAAAAGAAATAATCTTGAAAAGAATACTTCCGTTTATATTGGTTCTATTGGCTGGAATAATTCAGGCACAGGAGAGGTATGCCCGAACTTTAAAATTAATGGGTTGTCATTACGAAATTACGGTTATTGCAGCCAACGAAGCAGAAGGAAATAAATTTATCGATATGGCAGCCAATGAGGTGACCCGTATTGAACATCTGATTTCAGAATGGGATTCGACAACCCAGATTTCACACGTTAACTTTTATGCCGGTATCAGGCCGGTAAAAGTCGACAAAGAGGTTTTTGACCTTATTGTCAGAAGCATTAAAATTTCAGAATTAACCGATGGAGCCTTTGATATAACCTGGGCGGCGATGAATCAGATCTGGAAATTTGATGGGTCGATGAAGCAGTTACCATCTATTGAAGAGGTAGCTGCTGCTGCATCAAAGGTTGGTTATAAGAATATATTACTCGATCCGCAGAATCAGACGGTTTATTTAAAGCTGAAAGGCATGCGGCTTGGATTTGGGGGGATAGGCAAAGGATATGGAGCGGATAAAGGGGCCGAATTATTAAAGTCGATGGGCGTAAAGGGCGGGATTATGAATGCTTCGGGCGATATTACCGCCTGGGGAAAGCAGCCCGACGGAAAGCCGTGGGTAATCGGGATCACTAACCCATTCAACAAAGAGAAGGTTTTTTCGTGGTTTCAATATGGTGGAAAAGCTATAGGAACTTCGGGAAATTATGAGAATTATGTCGAATTTAACGGGAAACGGTATACCCATATTATCGATCCCCGAACCGGGTGGCCCGTTCAGGGAATTTCAAGCGTAACGATTTTTGGCCCTAACGTGGAGCTCTCGACTGCCCTTACCAAGGCCATTTTTGTAATGGGTAAGGATATCGGAATAAATCTTTTAAAACAATTTAAGGGGATCGACTTTATCGTAGTCGACGAGCAAGGCAAGATATACGAATCAGATCATGTAAAAATGAATCCATATAAACCATGAAAAAAAATATTTTTCTACTAATCATCCTGATGGTATTTCTTTCTTCCTGCGTAGCGGTAAAGGAGTACCAGAAAGTTTATCTGAATGATCCTGACATGAAATTATCCTCTCAGGAGAATGAACGTTTTGAAAGTACTTTTCAGGTTTACCGGGAAGGGGCTTCAGGAGCTAATGGTGGGAAGACCGGAGGAGGATGCGGATGCAATTAAGCTTTTCATCGCTAACATCACTTTTAATCCTTTGTTGCATTTGTGCCACGTTTCAATCGGGGAGTGCCCAGATTATTGATTCTTCCAAAGTATACAAGAAAAAGGTTTTGGAGAATACCGAGATCGATTTACTCATGAGCCTTTATAAACAGGATGGTATTCATTCGCCGGTGAACGGAGGCATAGGTACTGAAAACCTCGCCGATCAGACGGCAACTATTATCGTCAGCATTCCGTTAAATGCGGATGATGTGTTGACCGTTGATGCCGGGATATCTGCCTATACCTCTGCATCATCCAGCAATATAAATCCATTTATGGTTAATTCTTCTGCACCATTAAAAAGTCTTAGCTGGAGTAAGATTAACGGTATTATTACAAGTGGAGCCTCCAAAGGTGGTGGCGGTGGTGGTGTTGTTGTTAACCCGGGCTATCCCGTTCCTCCTGCAACTCCTGGTATTCCTACAGGAACCCCGTGGCTTGCATCTACGGGCGCCTCACATTCCGAAAATTTAAAAAACCTCAGCACCAATTATAGCCACAGTTCCGACGACAGGAACCTGATCTGGGGATCCAATATCTCAATATCGGACGAATTTACCTATAAGTCATTCGGATTTGGTGGAAATCTCACCAAATTGTACAACGATAAGAATACTGAAATTGGGGTAAAAGGATTGGTATTTCTGGATAAATGGCGCTCGATCTACCCAACTGAGTTAAAGGAGAAATTGCTTTATGGATCTGGATTTCAGACTTCCGGATATTTTTCAGGTGTAAACATACTGGATCAGACTGGCACTATTATTACGTCAAACTCATATAATCCTACAGGATTCGTCCCCTGGACATCGAATGGACGTGATTCATATTCACTATCTTTCTTTGGCTCCCAAATATTAAACAAACGGTTTCAGGTTGCCCTCTTTTTTGATCTTGTGTTGCAGCAAGGGATGCTTTCAACGCCATACCATCGCATCTATTTTTCTGATAAACCAAGATATTATATCGGCATCGCCAGTGATATCCCAAACTATACTTCGCCAACCAATCTGGGGGTTTACCAACTGGCTGATGCAATTGAAACGCTGCCTCACAGCCGATTTAAGATTCCAATGGGTGTCAGAATGAATTATTACCTTAATGAAACTTTTGTGCTTAGAAGTTATTACCGGTATTACTACGATAACTGGGGATTAAGGGCCTATACCGTTAATCTTGATTTACCGGTTAAACTCAGTCAGTCTTTTACCTTAACCCCATCGTACCGATTCTATTCTCAAAACCAGGTTGATTATTTCGGTCCTTACGAGACCCATGTTTCGACCGAGAAATATTTTACGTCAGATTATGATCTCTCCAAATTTTACACGCAGCAATACAGCCTGGCATTGGGCTATGCCGATGTCTTTACCCAGTTTAGGATCGGATCCCTTGGTTTAAAAAGTATCAATCTGAAATATAGCCATTTCGACCGATCTGACGGATTAAATGCCGATATTATGACTCTGGGTGTGAAATTTGTGGACGGAGAAAAAAAATAAAAGATGGAATTAAGCCCTTGTTTAGCCTCCAGCAGGATTCACGGGTGTTTTAATTCCCCCTTCCAGTTTCATCGATAGGCCAGAAATTACTTATTTGATCAAATTTGACTATTTTTGCAGCATGGTGAAATTGCATGATACTTCGGTTCAGAAAGAGAAAGTGGTGATTGTTGGTTTGATAACTGGCAAGCAGGATGAAAAGCAGGCGAATGAATACCTCGACGAACTCGATTTCCTTGTAGATACTTCAGGTGCAGAGGTTTGGGAGCGGTTTGTCCAGCGACTGGATAATCCCAATACGGCCACTTTTGTAGGCACAGGTAAACTGAAGGAAATTGGTGATTTTGTCAGGGTACATGCCATTGATGCCGTAATCTTTGACGACGAGCTTACGCCAACACAAATCAGAAATATTGAACCTGCACTGGAGTGCAAAATTCTTGACCGGACCAATCTTATCCTCGATATATTTGCCAAGAGGGCCCAAACGGCCCATTCAAAAACCCAGGTTGAATTGGCGCAGTGTAAATATATGCTGCCACGACTTACCCGCTTATGGACTCACCTTGAGCGCCAACAAGGAGGTATCGGCACGCGCGGACCGGGTGAGTCACAGATTGAAACAGATAAACGAATCATCCTTGACCGGATTTCATTTTTAAAAGTTCAGCTCGAGAAGATTGATAGTCAGATGATGGTTCAGCGGCGTAACCGTGGAAAGATGGTTCGCGTAGCACTTGTCGGATATACCAATGTGGGCAAGTCGACTATCTTAAATCTGATCAGCAAATCAGATGTCTTTGCAGAGAACAAACTATTTGCAACTTTGGATACTACGGTCAGAAAGGTTGTTATTGGGAATTTGCCTTTCCTGCTAACCGATACGGTGGGCTTTATCCGGAAGCTTCCCCATCATCTGGTAGAGTCATTCAAATCGACACTCGACGAAACGCGTGAGGCTGATCTGCTGATTCATGTAGTCGATATCTCGCATGCCGGGTTTGAATCGCAGGTTGAGGTGGTGAATAAAACGCTTGCGGAGATTGGTGCGGCAAATAAACCGATGATTTATCTTTTTAATAAGATAGACGCCTTTACTTTTGTTGAAAAAGAGGAAGATGATCTGTTGCCCTCGACCAGGGATAATATGAACCTCGAAGACTGGAAACAATCATGGATGGGTAAGCATGAAAATATTTCACTTTTCATATCGGCAAAAGAGAAAACGAATATTGAAGAGTTTAAAAAGGTGATCTACGAACAAGTTAAGGATATCCACATCAGGCGGTTTCCCTTTAACGATTTTCTTTATCAGGTTTTTGATGAAGAGTAAACAGGGAATTAGGCAATAAACTATTAGACTTTAGGATTTCTGGTTAGCCTTATTCAGGTAATTCTTCCAGTTTTTAGATTTCTGGTTCAGATAATCCGGTGACTTTTGAGATCTCAGAATTTGAAAGACCAAGTGTTTTGAGATATACGATAAAAGCCGCCATTTCGGGCAGCTTTTATTCATAAATATTTTTAATTATTAGGATCTTTTATTTTACAACCCCTTCTTTAACGAGGTATTCGGCAATCTGCACAGCATTCAGTGCTGCCCCTTTCCTGATCTGATCCGAAACTGTCCAGAAAGCAAGTCCTTTTGGGTTGGTGATGTCTTTGCGAATTCTTCCCACAAAAACCTCATCACGACCAGCCAGGTACAATGGCATAGGGTATTTTTTTTCTGCCGGCTTGTCAATGACAATGACCCCCTCTGCTTTTTCAAAGGCTGTTCTGGCCTGTTCGAGGGTAACTTCATTTTCCGTTTCGATCCAGATGGCTTCCGAATGGGCGCGCAGGACAGGTACACGCACTGCAGTAGCACTAACCATGACATCGGAATGCATAATCTTGCGGGTCTCGTGGTACATTTTCATCTCCTCCTTGGTATAGTCATTGTCGGTGAAAACATCAATGTGGGGAATCAGGTTCTGGACCAGCTGATAGGCAAATTTGGCAACGGTTGGCTCTTCGCCGTCGGCTACCTGTTTGGTCTGCACTTCCAATTCGTCCATTCCGGATGCTCCGGCACCGCTTGCACTCTGATAGGTCGCTATATGTACCCTGGTAATGTGCGAAAGATTCTCTATAGGCTTTAAAGCTACAACCAGCTGAATTGTAGTGCAGTTGGGATTGGCAATGATTTTTCGCGGCATATTTTTGGCATCCGCAGCATTGACTTCAGGAACAACCAGCGGAATATCATTTTCCATACGGAACGCACTGCTGTTATCAATCATGATTGTGCCGAATTTAGTGATGGTTCCGGCAAAATCTTTCGAGATACCTGCACCGGCTGATACCAGGGCAATATCAATACCCTTAAAATCATCGTTGTGCTGCAATTCTTTGACAATTAATTTCTTATCTCTGAAAGTATACTCTTTCCCTGCACTTCGTCCCGAGCCAAAGATGATCAGTTCGTCAAGCGGGAAGTTGCGCTCGTCCAACACACGCAGGAATTCCTGCCCAACAGCTCCGCTAACTCCAACAATTGCTATTCTCATATCTATTCAGTTTTTAATCTTCTCCAGGCCCTTCTGTTTCTGGATTAATTTTATTAACTTTATTCAGGCAAACCATATTTGGGATAATTCCGATGGCTTGACAGGGCAAAAATATTCATTATTCTTAATAAATCACGAAAAATGGATAAAATTATTTACGGATTTATTTTATATGTCGCGTATTTAACAGTAAATGAAAGTTGCCCGAAATTTATGTTCAGTAATAATTCCGCAATAAATCGGGTTAATAGCCAGGTGACCAACGGAATTCCTGATCCCGATCAATATTCATACGTGGCAATAAGTGGTTGCAAAACAGATACATACAATGGTAAAGGAATTGGATGGCCCTTCCATTTCGGCGATCTGGTCTTTAATGAGATCATGGCCGATCCGACACCGGTAGTTAAATTGCCTAATGCTGAGTTTATTGAACTCAAAAACACTTCTGGTTTTCCGGTTAACATCAAAAATTGGATTTTGGAGGTGAATGCAAGGCAAAAGATCCTCCCTGATCAATTGATTAAAGCTGACAGTTTTTTGATTCTGTCAGGGACAGGTGGAAATGCGCTTTGGAGTAGGTATGGCACAAATATTGAGATTCCGGGTTTTTCACTCCCAAATGACGGCTTTAGCCTTAAGCTGCTTACTTCAGAAAAAGTAGTGATTGATTCGATGAATTATTCCCCGGCGCTGCATCGTTCCGGTTTTAAAGACGGTGGCTATTCGTTGGAGCGGATCGATCCCCGCCGATGGTGCGGAGCAGAATCCAACTGGGAAACATCCATTGCGGAACAAGGAGGAACACCGGGAACTGAAAATTCGGTATTTGCCAATAATCCCGACACCAACCCTCCTTCTCTTATTTCTGTGAGTGTGAAAACCCCTGATATTCTTGAAATTATGGTTTCTGAAATTCCGGATATCGCATCGGTCAAAGGCGCTGTTTTTTCTTATCGGCCGGCGCTTCCCCCTCCTGATAGTGTTCGTTTCGACTATATTCTCAAAAAATATTCCATTTATTTTCCGGCTGGCTCAATGACCGCCGGAGTATATTATGATTTGATAAGTAATGGATTAACCGATGAATGCGGAAACCGGGCAGCGGCTGATCACCATGAATTCTGGTATTATCTCCCCAAACCGGGGGATTTACTGATCAGCGAGGTTCTTTTTAATCCTTTTCCCGGAGGTGTCGATTTTGCAGAGATCATCAACCAATCGGGACTTAAAATACATCTGGAGGATTTATACCTGGCAACAGTTGACGACACACATAAAATAAAGGGATTGTATCCGTGTTCTGCACAAGGGGATGTATTGCCGGAGGGTAAGTATGCCGCGTTTACTTCGAATCCCTCCATATTGTTATCCAATTATAATACGCTCTGTCCTGACTGCATTTTCGGAATGGCTAAACTTCCGGCTTATAATCTGGATGAAGGCTGGGTAGTTTTGGTTAACAGGGAGATGACCATTATTGATCAGTTTCATTACCTCGAGCAGATGCATGATCCGCTGCTCAATGATGTTAAAGGGGTATCCCTCGAAAGAATAAGTTTTTCAAAACCGGCTGACGATCCGGGAAACTGGCATTCTGCTTCTGCAACAGTGGGATATGCCACTCCGGGATACAAAAATTCATCAGCTGAGGCTGTCAGTGAAAAGAGACCAATGGTCACCATTGAACCGCGGATTTTCTCTCCTAATGGGGATGGATTGAATGACCGGTTATTAATTAAACTCTCTCCAGGTGAACCAGGATGGATCGTTAATATTCGTATTTATGACGAAAATGGATTGGAAATCAGGCGATTGGCTAATAATCTATCAGTGGGTTCCCAGGATGTCGTCGAATGGGACGGGACCAAGGAAAATCATCAAAAGGCAGGGCCGGGAATCTATATTATTTCGGTCTATCTGTTCGGTTTGCAAAATGGCACGAGTCGTTTTAAAACGGCATGTGTCCTTACCGACAGGTTGAAATAAATGGTTGAATTTAGCAACAACGGATTGCTTTATTCGTTAAATTTAATGGTCATAGTTCTTTTAAAAGAATAAAGTCATTAAAAATTAATGCAATGACCATCCATAAACAAGAATCAGTAAGGTCGGATGCACCGAAAAAGCCATTACAATCAGAATATCAAAAACTGATTAATGAACTTGAACTTTGCCATTCAGACCTGGGAATTCAAAAAATTAAACTTGCCCGCAGCAGGAAGCTTGTCGGAAGATATACCGAATTGTTCAATTATGCCCCATTTGGGTATATTTTACTTTCAATAGACGGCAAAATGGTCGAGTTAAACCGGGCCGCAGCTGAAATTCTGGGGAAGGACCGATCCAGTTTAAAACACCGAAGTTTTGACTTTTTTGTTACCAGGGAGACAAAATCCATTTTTAATCTTTTTTGCGAAAAAATATTGCACTGTGAAGAGGTAGTTTTTTGCGAGGTGAAATTGTCTGTTAACGGCGCTGCGCCATTTTATATCCATCTTCAAGGGATCTCCAGGAAAAATGAAAGTCATATTCTGATGACCATTGCCGATATCAGCATCAGTGAGCTTGCAGACCAGGAAATACTTGATTCTCGAACCAAGCACCAGACTCTCTTCGCTATCGAGAAAGACGCCCTGTTTCTCATTGACAATACATCGTATAGAATTTTGGATGCCAACGATTCGGCATGTTCGCTCTATGGATATAAAGTTGAGGAGATACTGAAATTAAAAAATTATGAGTTGTCAGCCGAACCGGAAGCCACTAAAGCGATGCAGGTGGATTTAATAGAGCATATTGGTCTTCGGTTTCATAAAAAGAAAGATGGTACCATATTCCCGGTTGAAATTACCTCCAGTGTATTTGAACTGAGAGGGAGGTCTGTTATTCTTTCTGCGGTCCGGGATATAACCGATCGCAAGCTGGTGGAGGATCTAAATCTGGCCAGAATTCATCTAATGGAATATTCACAGAATCAATCATTTGACGATATCATTGAAGAGACTCTCAATAAGGCTGAGGAATTAACAAGGAGTCAAATCGGATTTTACCACTTTGTTGAACCGGATCAGAAAACCCTTAACCTGCAAAATTGGTCCACAAGAACCAAACAGGAATTTTGCAAAAGTGAAGGGAAGGGGAAGAGTTACGATATTTCATTGGCAGGTGTTTGGGCCGATTGTCTCCGTACACGCCAGCCTGTTATTCATAATGACTATGCTTCGTTGCCAAATAAGAAGGGGTTTCCTCCGGGTCATGCAACAGTTTTGCGTGAAATGGTAATCCCGGTAATCCGGGGCGGTAAATTCGTGGCTCTGCTGGGCGTAGGCAACAAGCCTACAGCATATGATGAAAAGGACGTAAGAATCGTCTCTTTGTTGGCAGACCTTATCTGGGATATTATAGAAAGGAAAAGGGTGGAAGAGGTATTGTTTATCAGTGAAAGCAAATTCAGAACCATGTTTAATGAGTCACCCTTCGGCATTGCTTTGATTGACTCCCTAAGCGGACGGATCTTTTCGGTGAATCCGATGTTTGAAAAAATTACTGGGAGAAAAATGGAGGAAATAGTTCTTATTGACTGGATGAGTATTACCAATCCGGAAGATATTCAAAAAGACCTGGATAATCTGGCACGGCTCAACGCAGGACTGATATCCAGATTTGTGATAGAGAAACGTTATATCCGGCCTGATGGGTCAATTGTTTGGATCTGTATGACGATCGCCCCCTTTCATCCGGATGATAAGGCATACCCTCAGCTCCTCTGTATGATAGAGGACATTACACTTCGTAAAAGTACCGAGCAGGAAATCAAAAGCCGAAATGAAGAGCTTATAAAAACAAATCTCGAAAAGGACAAATTTTTCTCCATTATTGCCCATGATCTGCATGGTCCTATGAGTGGAATACTGGGTTTAACGCAGTTGCTTTCTGAAAAATTGCCGGAATTTAGTCCCGACGAGGTTCAGCAGATGACCTTTTTACTGAAAAAATCGGCAACCAATTTGTTCAGTCTTCTGGGGAATTTATTGGAATGGTCCAGAATTCAAAGGGGTTTAGTCGCTTTCGAGCCTGCTTTTTATTCACTGAAAACTAAAATTGAAGAAGGTTTAACCATCGTCCAGAGTATGGCAGAGGAAAAGCACATTGCAATCATTTATGAACTTACTGATGATTTAATTGTATTTGCCGATGGAAATATGTTGCTGGGTATTCTTCGGAATTTAGTTTCAAATGCTGTGAAGTTTAGTTTTGCAGGGGGGAATATCACTATTTCAGCAAAGCCTGATTCGGACAATTGGATTCTGATTGCAGTGAAAGACGAAGGAATTGGAATGAATCAGCATTTAATTGATAACCTTTTTCAGCTCGACGTACAGACAAATCGAAAAGGAACAGAGGGAGAATATAGTACTGGACTGGGCTTGATCCTGTGCAAGGAATTCATCGAAAAACACGGTAGTAAATTAACTATCGAGAGTAAGGAGGGAAAAGGGAGCATTTTCAGTTTTACATTACCTTCAAAACCAAAAGAACCCAAAGTCAATTGATTATTTATTCCTGCCGGGGCAATTTGATGTTCGGCTTATTTTTAGGTTATTTTTTTTAGTGATAATTGTGTCCTGCTTTCAGTAAGGCACAGATATTCAATTGGATGTATGGTCAGGAATCCGGCTGGAATTTTCAGATCAGGTTAAGGCTTTTCCCCTTTAATCATACGGTTTTTCCCGTTGATATCCTTTTTTAACAGGATGTGAGTAAATCCGTTCATCCATAATAAGTCGGCAGTTTCATTTCCATATTTTTCATTGATCTCCAGGTATAGGTGCCCTCCCGGATTTAATTGCATGAATGCCAGATCTGCTATTCTCCGGTAAAAAACCAGGGCATCGGAGTCAGGAACGAAGAGTGCAATATGAGGTTCGAAATCAATCACATTTTGGCTCATCATCGCTTTTTCTGAAATTGTTACGTAGGGGGGATTACTCACTACGATATCGTATTTTTCAAGGGGTACAGGAATGACAGGGTTTAAAATGTCGACACGCTGAAAGTTTACGGTCACTTGATTTTTTAACGCGTTTTCTTTGGCAACAATCAGAGCATCGGAAGAAATATCCCATCCTTGGGCAGATGCTCCGGGCAGATTTTTGACCAGGGTAATCGGAATACACCCGCTTCCGGTTCCTATGTCAAGGATCGCCGGACATAAATGTTTGTTGTCACAGATAATCCAGTCAACCAATTCTTCGGTTTCCTGCCGTGGAATAAGAACCGAGAGGTTAACTTTAAAGATACATCCATAAAATTGAGTCTCTCCCAAAATATATTGAATCGGCTCAAATTGGATTAACCGGCTTATAATCTCTTTTATTTGCGCTAAATTCGCAGCAGAAATAGTTTCATTCCGATTCAGGCGGATCTGTATCCGGGATAATCCAAGAACTTTTTCGAAGATCAGCATGCTCAGACTTTCGATCTCTTGCGGAGGATAGATCGGGGAGAGCTGTTCGACAATTAACTTTCTTGTAGCCTGCATTTTTTTTACAAAGATAAATAAAACGGATGACAGAACGGCTTTTTGAAGTGGAGGAGAAGTATATGTTGCGTGCGATCGAGCTGGCACGCATGGGAATGGGTGAGGTTTCCCCGAATCCTATGGTTGGTTGTGTTATCGTGCGTAATAGCATAGTTATTGGCGAAGGGTACCATTCTCAGTTTGGGATGGCCCATGCAGAGGTGAATGCGGTGAATCGGGTAAAAGATAAGGCCCTTCTGAAGGAATCGACCCTTTATGTTACCCTGGAGCCGTGTTCTCATCACGGAAAGACTCCGCCTTGTGCCGATTTAATTCTTCTTCATCAGATTCCTAATGTGGTTGTCGGGACCGTTGATCCTTTTGCAGAAGTGGCCGGAAGAGGGATCGAAAAACTCCGGATGGGGGGATGCCGGGTAATACAGGGTTACCTGGAAGAGAAATGTGTAGAACTGAACCGCCGTTTTTTTACTTTTCATCAAAAAAAGAGGCCGTTTATCATCCTGAAATGGGCACAGACCACCGATGGATTTATCGACATCGACCGTTCACAGGAACATTACGGACAGCCAACATGGATAACGAATGATTTATCACGGATCGCCGTTCACAAGATGCGGAGTGATGAATCGGCTATTTTGGTGGGTACTAATACGGCAAGAAAAGATAATCCCTCACTGACGGTTCGTGACTGGAGGGGCAAGCCCCCTTTAAGGCTGGTAATCGACAAAGTGTTGAAACTATCGGCCGGACTCTCCCTGTTTGACGGGCAGGAGCCGACAGTGGTCTATACTTCACGGGAAGTTCAGGACAAGCCTAATCTGGAATTCAGGCAGATTGATTTTGATGGAGAGGTAATTAATCAGATACTGGCCGATTTGCATACACGGGGTATTTTGTCACTGATTGTTGAAGGTGGACAAAAAATGCTTAATTCATTTATCAGCAGTGGCCTGTGGGATGAAGCACGTATATTTACCGGTAAAAATATTTTTCACCGGGGCGTTAGGGCTCCGGTGTTTGAAGGTCGTCTGCTAAAATCCGAGGAACTGGATGACAGTTGGATGTTTTTATTCCGACGGGATTAAAAAAAGGCTCTATTACGAATCGTGTGAGTAAAGAAGCTTCCGTTTCTGATTGTAGTTTAATGATTTTCAGCTTGCTTTTAGCTCTTGGCGACTAGCTTGATGGACGGTAACTAAACGTCTTTTATCCTTCGCATTGTTCTGAAAAGTAAAACTTTCTTCAGGCAAAAATCTGCCGGAGGCTAATTGCTCCCGATGCATCGGGACAATAGGTGCAAATTTATATTACCCACGCCAAATAAGTAATCAGAAAGATATAATGTACTATTTTAAATTCTGATTTTCTCCTTTTTAACCCCTCTAAATCTCCTGCATTAGGAACAACACCTGCCTTTTAATCCCCTCCTTTCCCCTCCCTTGGAGGGGTTAGGGGAGGTCAGGGGTTGGGGAGGTCAAAAGTGGAAATAAATATTTACGACATTATATTGTTCTTATTACTTATCGTAGAGCCAGAAATAATAATACGATCAAAAAAACTAAGCTCCTCTGGTTTTAACATGGTCTGCACCTTGTTTCGCCGGAAGAGCTTATTTTTAGATTTAATCCTTTAGTGCGATGGTTCTGCCGGCTTTGAATTTTCAGCATAGTGAATGAGCGTTACTTTGTTATTTTCCAGCTCCCTGAAGCCCTGATCGTAACAATAATAATTTACCCTTTTCGATTTGGAGGTGCTTGTGCAGGTGAAATAATCAAATCGGTACCCTTTTTTCTGCAAATCGCTTTTTGATGCTGTGATTTTACCCTCTGAGCTCAGGGCTGAAAGGATAAAATAGTTCTTTCTAAGAATCCGGTTAACCGAATTGATTACACTGTGCGATGACACATATTGTTTATTATTGTAAGCACTCCGGCATTGATCACTGCAGAATTTCTGGTCTGCCCGACCTCTTAGCTGCTCATAACATTCAAGACATTTCCGATTTTCCATAATCTGTAATTTGAGAGGATGACAGAAAAAATAATAATGCTCACAAGATTTAACAGCAAAATATATAAATCTTGTGAGCTAATATACAAAAAAATATTTAATAAAAAGAAAAAATATCCGATTAAAGGCGTTTACAAACGAAAATAATCGATTAAATCCGAATACAAACGGAAATAACCGTTTAAAAGCCGACTCTTCACGCGGGTATGATTTAAATTTGGATTTGTTTTCCAAATAAAAATTGACAATGAACTCCCTCCTCCATGGAAATGAGCCACACGATTTATTGCTCGTAGTGGCTAGTCGTTCGGGTGACCTTAGAGCATTCGATCAACTCATGAACCGCTATTCGGATCCGGTTTTCTATCTGATCCTGAAAATGGTTAATCTCAAAGAGGTTGCGAAGGAACTTACCGTTGAGTCCTTCGAAAAAGCTTTTGTTAATCTGCACCAGTATGAACAGAAGTTTGCTTTTGGATCCTGGCTATTACGAATTGCACATAACCATACCGTTGATTATCTGCGCAAAAAAAATACAGCTGAAAAGTATGTTGTTTCCAGGTCTGATGATCCTAAACACAGGCAATCGACAGCTCCGGATAACTACCTCTCTGATGCAGACAATCCCGAGGAGGCATTTATTAGGGATGAAAATAAAATCGCCCTGCGCAAATTTATTTCGGGTATGAAACCTGAGTATCGTGTCCTGCTTGAAATGCGTTATTTCGGTGAGCGTTCTTACTCGGAGATTGCTTCCGAACTAAATCTGCCCATAGGGACAGTTAAAATGCAATTATTCCGGTCTCGCAAATTGCTCCATCAACTTTTGAAAAATAGCGAATTAGGTTACTCCTAATTTTAATAAAAAGAAAAGCTATGCAAATATTACTTAAATATTTCCCTAATTTATCTTATGAACAGATTTCCCGTTTCGACAAATTGTCTTCCTTTTACCGGCAATGGAATACCTTTATAAAAGTATTACCCAGAAAAGAAATTGGCTCATTATACGAAGAACATGTTTTACACTCGCTGGCAATCGCTAAGGTTATTCATTTTAAGGCAGGCAGCCGAATATTGGATGTTGGCACGGGAGGAGGATTTCCCGGCATTCCGTTGGCTATCCTTTTCCCGGACAGTCAGTTCACTCTGATTGATTCAATGCAGAAGAGGATTATGGTTGTGCAGGCTGCTATCGAAACGCTTACACTTAAAAATGTCATCGCGATTCACAGTAAGATCGAGGATATCTTTGAAGAGTATGATTTTGTGGTCTCAAGAGCTGTGGCAGCATTCCCTAAATTGGTGGGACTTGTAAAAAAAAATATCTCTGGCAACTCTCAAAACCTCCGTCCTAATGGAATTATCTATTTAAAAGGGGGGAATTTTGACGATGAAATTAGTGAGTTTAAGAAAAAAGTTGAAGTGAAAGATATAATCAGGTTCTTTGATGAACCATCATTCCAGACTAAAAAAGTGGTTTACCTCCCCTTGGATAATTATTGGATTGAAAATTAACAGAATCTATTCAAAATAATTACCTTTGATTTCTTAATGTTTCATATACAACTCATTCAGTCGCCTAACTGGACATAATATAAATAATATAAAGTAATTATGGGTCAATTCAAAACTACTTTAACCATTCGCCAAATGGCAAATGTTATCTTAAAGAATAAACCACCGGTAATCGGGTTTAAACTATCGGAAGCTGAAGTGATCAGGCTTTACCATGAATTGCAGGTACACCAAATCGAGCTTGAATTAATCAATGAAGAACTTCTCGATCAAAACAAGGAGAAAGAAAAACGGGCCGGAGAATTAGTTATTGCAAATACGCTGGTTTCTTTTCAGCGCGACCGCCTGGAAGAAATTGCGAGTCTGGTACCGGGGCTTGTCTATCAATACCGCCTTCGCCCCGATGGCAGCAGCTGTTTCCCCTATAGCAGTGAAGCCATCCGAAGTATCTACCGCGTTACCCCCGAAGAGGTTCTCGAAGATGCAACCAACGTATTTGCAAAGTTGCATCCCGATGATCTTGATCGTGTGCTCGCTTCCATTCAGAAATCGGCAAAAGATTTAACTCCCTGGCTGCAGGAGTACCGGGTGAAATTTGAAGATGGCACCATGCGTACCCTTTTGGGACACTCACTTCCCAGACTAGAGGAAGACGGCTCGGTGCTCTGGCACGGTTTTGTCACCGACATCACCGAACGAAAGAAGATAGAGGAAGAGCTGCAACAAACTAATACCCGACTTGCCTTAGCCACGGTTGCTGGTGGTATCGGCATATGGGATTACGATATGGTCAACAATAGGCTATTTTGGGACGATCAGATGTTTGCACTCTTCGGATTAAAAAGAAATGATTCTCATCCTGTTCATGAGGACTGGCATGCAAGTGTTCACCCGGATGATATTGAACGGTGCGACAAGGAGATTAAGTTGGTAATTGCCAGTAAAAAGGCGTTTAACTCAGAGTTCCGTGTTGTTTGGCCAGATGGTTCTATTCACAGCATCAATGCAACGGGCATCGTTATTTGTGATGAATCCGGTAAAGTACTGAACCTGATTGGAACCAATGAGGATTTCACCAGTCGCCTAAAATCAGAAAATGAAATCAAATTTCAAAATAGCGAACTTCTTAGACTTAATGCCGAAAAAGATAAATTCTTCTCCATAATAGCGCACGACCTGCGCGGCCCGCTGGGGGGCTTTATGGGTTTAACCGAAATGATGGCTGATGAATCTATTGAATTTACTGAGGCCGAAAAAAAGAAGATGACCCTCGACCTAAGCCGCTCGGCACGGAATACATTTAACCTGCTCGAGAACCTGCTCGAATGGTCACAAATGAACCGTGGTCTTACTAAATTTAATCCGCAAACACTTGATTTAATTACGATGGTTACTAAATGCAGTAATATCGTGGCCGAATCTGCCAGGAAAAAAATGATTGAACTAATCGTTGCTATCCCCGATCGACCAGAAGTTTTTGCCGATGAAAATATGATTCTGACAGTAATGCGCAACCTGCTTTCCAATGCCATCAAGTTTACCCCACATGGAGGGCGGGTGACCATTTCTGCCAAACCGGCAGGAAATAGGATGATGGTGATATCAGTAAAAGATACTGGCATCGGGATGAGCAATGAAATGAAGAATAATCTTTTTCTTATCGATGCGAAAATAAAACGGCCCGGGACTGACGGTGAACCGAGTAATGGGCTGGGATTGCTGTTATGTAAGGAGTTTGTAGGGAAGCAGGGAGGAAAAATAGGAGTTGAATCGGAGCAATTTAAAGGGACTGTCTTCAGTTTTACAATACCTTCGGTTGGACCAGGCGGGAATAAAATTGCCGGTCTTAAATTTACAGATAAACCTGCGGGCGAAATAAGCAACCTCAAAATCCTGATCGCTGAAGATGACGAAATTTCGGCTAAGCTGATTCATGCGATTGTTAAAGGGTTTAGCCGGGAGGTTTTTCAGGCAAAAACCGGTAAACATGCGGTTGAAATCTGCCGCAACAATGCCGAAATCGATCTGGTATTGATGGATATTGGCATGCCCGTTATGGACGGATTTGAAGCAACCCGCCAGATCAGACAGTTTAATCAGGAGGTGGTTATCATTGCACAGACCACCTTTGCTCTAAATGCAGACCTGGAAAAATCGTTTGAGGCCGGATGTAATGACAATATCACAAAACCTTTTGGTAAAGAGGCGTTGGTTGAATTAATCAAAAAGCATATTAAAGGATAAAAAGGTGCAACGCTATTTAGCCCGCAGATCTCGCAGATCAGTGCAGCCCCAGTTTTTTATCTGCGGTGTTCAGCGAAATTTGCGGGAGCTATTTTCAAGGTGTTATAAGATCTCCTCCCTTTTACAACCCAATAGTTTTTACCAGAAGTGCAAAATCATAGTTATAGCGATGGTCGCCCGGCAATTCAACCATTGTAAGGCCTTTCTTTATTTTCAACCCACTTTTTAAAACCTTGGTTTCACCCTTTCCAAATGTACAAACAACAGGCAAAGCAATTTGATCGATTTCGGGTTTCACTTTGTATTTGCGGTTCAGGTTTTCGGTCTCGCCAACCAGGTCGCTCAGCCTGATTACAAAATCGGTACTTGCAGAAGGGGAAATCAGTGCGATTTTTTTAATCTTCCTGTTAAAATCGGCCGATAAACGGTTCGGCAGAAAGCTTGCCACATCGGCTCCAAAGGAGTATCCTACGATAATCACCGATGATTTTTTCCAGCCTTTCAGGTAATAAGCGGTCAACTGAGTGATATCCCGGGCAAATTCTTCAGGGGTTTTTTCGCTCCAGAAATATTTACGGCTATTCAATGCCACCACACCATACCCTTGATGTTCAAATTCCTGAACCATTTGCTGATTAAAATTGTTCCACCCTCCGTCACCGGTAATGTATACAATCAACTCCATCCGGGTTCCATCCGAAACCGAAAATTCCAAAGGGAGGTCGGGCAATAAACCCGGTGTTTGGGCATTCAGCGATAAGATGTTAATAATCAGTGCCATAAAACAAAGAAACAGGAATCGAATCATATGTAAAGTATTGAAAAAAATGTTTTGAATTGAAAAATGTACACTTTAAGATATTACAGCTACACAGGTTTAAGGATCTTACTCCCTAATCTGATGAACGACAAAGATATCAATCCGTTTTAAAATGATCTGTACCTACGATACTCTTTCTTTCTTGTCGCATTTTTTAACCGGATTAATCGGTTAGTTGAAGAACGGCCATACAAAATTAGCAAAACCGATGGTTCCTTGGAACCTGTCCGACCAGGCTGGTAATAATGGCAGACTGAACTTAAACTATTATTCCATTTGGATGTTAACTGGTAATAATCACTTTAAATTTGTAAACCATGAAAATAAAAATCTGTTTGTTTTTTTTAATCATTTCCAATATGATTTCAATTAATTCAAGTTTTGGAGAACAGGGTGCTGCTTCAAAAATCAGAGAGGATAAAGTCACCTATTCAGTGGGCGATAAAACATATAATGGGGTTATCGTTTATGACGAAAAACAGAAAGGTAAACGCCCAGGGGTGCTGGTTGTCCATGAATGGTGGGGGTTAAATGAGTATCCGGTAATGCGGGCACGGAAACTTGCACAGCTCGGATATATTGCAATGGCGGTGGATATGTATGGAGACGGAAAGGTTGCTACAAATCCGGGAGAAGCCAAAGAACTCGCGACTCCTTTTTATAGGGATCCTCAATCAGCAAAGTCCATCCTGGAGGCTGCGCAAGCAAAACTCAACGAATACACACAGACTGATTCACATAAAATATTTGCAATTGGTTATTGCTTTGGAGGTTCCGTAGTATTGAATTCTGCCAAGCTGGGTGCCGGTCTGCTTGGAGTGGTAAGTTTTCACGGAGGACTTGCGGGCGTGCCTGCCGATAAAGCATTATTAAAGGCGAATATTCTGGTTTGTCATGGCGGCAGTGATAAGTTTATTGCCGAAAGTGATATTACAGGGTTCAGGCACCAGCTCGATTCGATTGGAGCTAACTATAAATTCATTGTCTATCCAAATGCTACACATGCCTTTACAAATCCGGGAAGTACCGCAACAGGTAAGAAGTTTAATATGCCGATTGAATACAACCAAAAGGCAGATGAGGATTCATGGAATGATATGAAATTATTTTTTACTGCTGTATTAAAGAAGTAACCACGGCTTGTTATGAATCTTTGAGTTTGTAATAAGAAATATGGCCTAAATTGCTTCTGGCAACTGGCTTTGGCAGCCGGCTTCTGTTGACTAGCTTCTGGCAGCTGGCTTCCGGCGATTTTTTCCATTGATGATGGGTCTTGGAAGACAGGAGATAGACAATTAATTTAAAATAAACAGGCTAGTAGCTAACAGCCAGCTGCAATTTATTAGCTGATGACTGCGATTATAAATTGTGATTAATCCTCCCTACGATTATTTATCCTACTTTTGCAGTTCAAAATTTCGGGATGGGGCAAAAAAAAGTAATCGTCTATATTGCACTGGTATTGGCCATGGTTTTCTGGTCATTGTCATTTGTATGGATAAAGGAGGTTTATGTTTCATACGGCCCGTTGACAGCCGTTTTCTTCCGGCTCATCATCGCCACTATTTTGATGCTGATTTACAGCTGGATTAGCAAAAAGCTTTTAAAAATTGAAAAACAGGATTATCGGGCATTCCTTTTACTCGCCTTTTTTGAACCTTTTCTTTATTTTATGGGTGAGAGTTTTGGATTGAAATATATTTCGAGCACCATGGGGGCTATAATTATTGCGACAATTCCCTTGTTCTCGCCTGTTGCTGCCTCCTATTATCTGGGGGAAAAACTTTCGCTTCGAAACCTTATCGGGATAATTCTCTCGTTTATCGGAGTAGGTATTGTTGTATTTGATGATTCCGTTAATTTCATCATTTCCCCACTCGGAATAGGGCTGGAATTTCTTGCTGTATTTGCTGCAATTGCCTATACTGTAGTGTTGAAGGATCTCTCCAAAAGATATAATGCATCCACAATAATTACCTACCAGAATTTGATCGGAATTTTCTATTTCCTCCCTTTCTGGCTGGTTTTTGAGGGTAAAAGTTCAATGAATACCGATTTCAACCTTCATGCCTTTATCGGGATCGTTGAGCTGGCACTGTTCGCCTCGTGTCTGGCCTTTATCCTCTATGCCTACAGCCTGAAAAAGCTGGGGATGAATAATGCCAATATCTTTATCAATCTTATCCCTGTAATAACTGCCATTTTTGCCTGGTACATTCTGGGAGAACCACTTACATTCAGAAAATTCATTGGAATATCGGTTGTCATTGCCGGACTTTTTGTAGCACAGGTCAAAATGAAAAAATTTATAGCCAGGTTAGTATCAATTCAACAGGATGGAGGCAGATAACAAAAATGTCAAAGCGCTGGCGCTTCAGAACCAGGAGGAGACGACTGTTTTTTTCAATAAGCTGAAACGGAAAAAGCCGAAGCAACTCGACGATTTAACCCATCGCTGGCATGATAAAGTGAGTCAGCAATTCAATTGTCTGAATTGCGGTAATTGCTGTAAATCAATAAGTCCCATGATTACGGACAAGGATATCGAACGGATTGCCCGCCGGCAGAAGATGAAAGAGGTGGATTTTATTGCCCGATATTTGCATATTGATGAAGATCAGTGTTACGTTTTCAATGAAACCCCATGCCCTTTTCTGATGCCTGACAATTATTGCATGATCTATGAATACCGGCCCAAGGCTTGTCAGGATTATCCCCACACCGATCGCCGGAGGTTTTATCAGTTGCTTGATCTTACGATGAGGAACCGGGATATTTGCCCGATCGTTTATGAAGTGGTTGAACACCTAAAGAAAGAAAATCTGTAATACATTATCTTTATTTGAAAATAGATTAGAAATGTTGGGAATTGAAAAGAAAATAATTATTGCCATTGATGGGCACTCCTCCTGTGGAAAGAGTACAGTTGCCAGGGAAATTGCCCGTAAACTGAATTATATTTTTATCGACACCGGAGCGATGTACCGTGCGGTGACCCTTTATTGTCTGAGAAATCATATTGTTGTGAACGGATTTGTCGATACTGAGGCATTAATTGCAAATCTGGATAAGATCAAGGTTTATTTTAAAAACAACCCGGATACCCGGCATAACGATATCTGGCTCAACGGTGAGAATGTTGAAGAGGAAATCCGCCTTCTTGAGGTTTCTCAAAGTGTCAGTCCGGTAGCTGCGGTGGCCCAGGTCCGGCATTTACTCGTTTCACTTCAGCAGGAGATGGGTAAGATGAAGGGGATTGTGATGGATGGCCGTGATATCGGGACCGTCGTATTTCCGGAGGCGGAACTGAAAATATTTATGACGGCTCTTCCCGATGTCAGGGCTCAGCGACGTTTTGACGAACTTACGGCAAAAGGCGAGGAGGTGAGCTACGAGGAGATCAGATCCAATATCCTCGAACGCGACCGGTATGATGAATCGCGCGAACAGAGCCCATTGCGAAGAGCCGATGATGCGATTATTCTGGATAACAGCTATATGACAAGAGAGGAGCAACTGCAATTTTTGCTTAACCTTGTCGCCAAAATCGAAAATTAAGAAGATGATTATTGCAATCGATAATAATTCGGGATTTTGTTTTGGCGTTGCAGCAGCAGTCAGGAAAGCGGAGGAGGCCTTATTGAGCGAGGAGCATCTTTTCTGTCTGGGAGATATTGTTCATAACGAAGCGGAGGTTGAACGTCTTTCTAAAATGGGGCTGATCACTATTGACCATAATCATTTTTTCACCCTTAAAGATGCAACCGTATTTTTGCGTGCGCATGGAGAACCTCCATCGACCTATGAATATGCACGACAAAATAATATTCAGCTCATTGATGCTACATGTCCCATTGTGCTGAAGCTGCAGCAACGAATCCATTCGGGGTATGAATCGGGTAAGGATAAAGGTGTGCAGGTAGTCATTTTTGGCAAGAAAGGACATGCTGAAATCAACGGACTCGTGGGTCGGACCGATGGTCAGGCTATTGTAATTGAGAGTTCTGCAGAAATTGACCAAATCGATCTTGACCGCCCCATTGAGCTTTATGCCCAAACAACCAAAGACCTGGACGGATTTCATCAGCTGGCAGATGAATTGAAGAGTAAAGTTAATCAGGCTTCACTGAAGATCCATGATACCATTTGCCGGCAGGTTTCCAACCGGATTCCCGGGATTCAAGAGTTTTCACGTCAATATGAATTAATCATCTTTGTGAGTGGTCTGAAAAGCTCAAACGGGAAGATGCTTTTTGATATTTGCAAATCTGAAAATCACAACAGCAAATTCATCTCATCAATTGAAGAGCTCGATGCGCAATGGTTTAAAGATCTTGATTCGGTAGGGATCAGCGGAGCAACCTCCACCCCTAAGAAACTGCTCCAGGAGACAGCTGATGCAATCAGGAAGATGAGTATCAGAAATTTGAAGTAAATTTAACGGTGAATTTCATATTCATACCTCATTCGCGGTTAATTTTGCACTGAATAAAATCAGAAATTATGGGTAAGAACAATAGTATAGCGATGCCGGACGATTATGCCGACAGTCCGATCAGGAAAATTGGCATCTTAACCTCAGGTGGTGATGCTCCGGGCATGAATGCTGCCATACGCGCTGTGACCAGAACTTCCATTTTTTATGGCCGGGAGGTTATCGGGATTTTTCATGGTTATAAAGGGTTAATTGAGAATAATTTTAAACCCCTGAATTCCGGCGACGTTAGCAATACGATTCAGCTTGGCGGGACAATTCTTAAGACAGCCCGCAGTATGGAGTTTCGCACCGTTGAGGGGCGCGAAAAAGCGTATCAAAACCTTAAAAATGCAGGAATCGATGCGTTGATAGTGATTGGAGGGGATGGTACTTTTACCGGGGCACGAATTTTTGCACAGGAGTTTGGTGTTCCGATCGTGGGTATTCCCGGAACGATTGATAATGATCTGTTCGGAACTGATTTTACCGTGGGATATGATACCGCATTAAATACTATTATCGAAGCTGTAGATAAAATCAGGGATACGGCAACTGCTCATGAACGGCTGTTCTTTATCGAGGTTATGGGCCGCGACGCCGGTTTCCTTGCATTGAATGGCGGAATAGCCTCAGGTGCCGAGGCGGTTCTGATACCTGAAACCGACACAGACCTGACAACCCTTGAAAATTTAATTAAATCAGGCTACCGGCAAAGCAAAAACTCTTCAATTGTGCTGGTCGCTGAAGGGGAAAAAGCCGGAGGAGCCATTGATATCGCCAAACAGGTTGAGAAAGATTACCCGCAATACGATGTCAGGGTAACAGTTCTGGGACATATTCAGCGAGGAGGGTCTCCAACGGCTTCAGACCGTATTCTGGCAAGCCGGTTGGGCGTAGCTGCCGTTGAGACTTTACTCGACGACCAGCAAAGTGTGATGGTTGGTATTGTAAACGATCAGATTTCTCTGGTGCCATTCAACAAGGCCATTAAATACGACAAGGAGATGAACCGGAAATTATTAGACTCCATACGGGTCCTGTCGTCCTAGATACTAAACTGCAGGGCATGTGGCGGTCCCAAACTTAATATACTTTTGATGCAACCTCTTGGCGTATCAGGAAGGTAAGACAACTTCCCTCTTTGCTAATAGGTTAATGTTTTACGATTTGCTTTTGGCTGTCGGCGGCTTGCCTAAACGTCGGTAACTGATTGATTTTTATGCTAACCTTGATTCGAAAAACAAGGCTCTTTCCGGCAAAAATCTGCCAGCTGCGAGTTGCCAGCAGCCAGATGACAATTGCTCCCGATGCTTTGGGACATTATGAGAAAAAATTATATCCCCTCATTAAAGCGTATAATTCCAATTATTCGTTTATCAGGTGAACTTTTCATCTTCTTAATTTGTTGAGTAGAGAGATTGATGAAAAATGCAGATTTGGATTATTCATTCCGGTTTTTCTGAAACGGGGGTGAATAATCCTTTTGAATTTATGGGAACTCCATAAATATTATGGGTTGTAATGATTGTGTTGGTAAAAACCTGCATACTCTGAAAAGATAAGGCGGATTTAATTGGAATATTGAAATATATTTGTAGTTTTAGCCGCGTTATTTAACTTTCATTTGTATATAATTTGTTTTTTAGCGGCCAAATGGAATCGCCATAAGGGAATAATCATTTCGGTGGGTGATTTTATAGTCATGGCGATTTCATCCATTTATTGCTGAATGATTTAATTTTTATGTTTTAGTCATTAGTTCCTGACGTATTTTATGATTCTGATTTACTTAACGAAGATTGCTCAAATGAAATTTCTGATTGTTGTTTGCCTCTTATTGGCATTTGGCTGCAGCAATGGCGGCCCTCAAAAAAATCGGGCAGAAGTCAAAGCCCCGTTCGAAGAAAATCTGAAAATGGCAGCGCTTGAGCTTTCAATTCAGGGGATGACCTGTACCGGTTGTGAACAAACTATACAGTCAGGTCTAAGTTCGCTGAAAGGGGTGAAGCAGATAAAAGCCAATTACAAAAATGGGAAGGCATATTTAGAGATCCTTCCGGGCATGACGGATACTTCAAAGATTAGAGAATCGATTACTTCCTCAGGATATGTTCTAGCCAGTATTAAATCCATACCTCTTGATAGTCTTCGCTTAAAACAGTAAAAGAACTGAATAAACATCCCCAATTTATGAGTCATAACAGTAACAGTACCGGCCATGGTCACTCTGGCCGGGAAGAGGATAACCAAAATTCCAGGCGTGCTTTTTTTAAAAATTTTGGATTATTAGGCGCAGTCGCTGCGGCCGGCGGTGCTGCAATCTATTCGGGTTATAAGTATGAGGAATCCAAACCCGGTCATGATTTTGTAAAAGTATTAACGGCTGATAACCGGATTGTTGAGGTCCCGCGCGATCAGATTAAAGATGTCAGGGTTGATGTCGATAAGTTACAGAAACTTGGCAGAGAGGGGCTTAAGGGTCACCGCTTTGTTATGGTTATTGATCTGGCCAAATGCCGGAATGCCCGTAAATGCATCTCTGCATGCCAGGGGGCACACCATTTACGTCCTTATGAATATCATATCAATACCCTGGTGATGCAGGAATCGGAACATACAGCTCCTTATTTCATGCCAAAACCCTGTCAGCACTGTGATAATCCGCCATGTGTGGCGGTTTGCCCCGTCGATGCGACTTTTAAACGGCAGGACGGCATTGTTCTAATTGACAATGAGCGTTGCATCGGTTGCCGTTTTTGTATTGCCGCTTG
>TBL_comb47_HYPODRAFT_10001898_pt1 | contig 26565 bp, 25 predicted proteins | sample TroBogypolimnion_40_FD_10682 | JGI IMG/M metagenome (IMG submission 10682) | reverse complement strand
GAGCTAACCCAATACAGTGGTTTTAAAGAATTCGTCATTCCTATATTATACCCATATAGGTATAATTACAATTATTATTTAAACCAATTCCCCACAGCCAAAAAGGGTTCGATACATGGCATTAGCAAGCGCTTCTTACCTTGCGTATACCCTACTTGAATGCTTTGCAAATGAGAATAAGTCCGTTTTGTAAAAATATGGTCTTTCATCTATTAGATACCTAATAGGTATCTAATAGATACTTCTTGAATATTTATTAGATATACCTTAATATTCTCCTATACTGCGACCCCAAGGAGAGCCTTATGACCAAAGAAGTTCAGATGTCGATCAAGATGGAAGCCGAGCTACGTGATCAATTTATGGCCGCTGCCACCCAGCGAGATCGCCCTGCCGCCCAAATTATTCGAGAACTCATGCGACTGTATATTGCCCAAAGCGAGATTCCCAACGCATTAACTGCGCAAACTCTTGCTCAAAGCAATAAGGGGGAGGATGTCTTTACCGCAATAAATTCTTCTGAGCTATTTGAACAACTGGGCATTTAATGCGCACTGCTAGTTACACAGGTCAGTTCAAGCGGGACGTGAAGTTGGCACAAAATCGCGGTAAAAACATGACAAAACTTAAGGCAGTTATTGAGCTACTTTTAAATGATCAATCGCTTCCGCGTGAACTCAAAGACCATCCACTTAAGGGCGATTACATACCCAATCGTGATCTTCATATTGAGCCTGACTGGATCTTGATTTATACGCCATCAAAAGATGAGGTTCGATTTGAGCGTACTGGTACGCATTCTGACTTATTTAGAAAATAGTCGCATCAAGCAGTCAACAAATAAGTGATCCAATTCGGATTCTAATGAAATTTGTTTGAGGTGCTCCATCAGGAGGCATTCTATTTACCATACAATTTTGCCTACGCAACTCCCTAACTATGACATCAGCTCCTGCTGGGGCAAGATCTTCACTGGATAGCTTTTCTTGTTGGACAAGTACCTGAATTCCTTCGAATAAAAAACGTGCAGGATCAACAATAATATCGCCACCATTCGTTTGGAGCCCACTCAATCGAATGGCAGAGCGAAACTCTTCTGCAAACTCCTCATTCTGGGGATCATTTTCAACTCGAATATATAAACCCTTAAAGGTCTTTAAATTAGCGGCTAATTTGCCCAGTTGTAAATGCCTTGCGTGATTGCGTCCAGAGCCATCCGCAATATTGATGTTGATATTGCCACCGGCTTGCAAGCCGACAGATCTGCCAGAAACATTTTGCTTTGAATTCGCATATTTCTTGCTAAGAATAAATGTTGATGCAAAGCCCACTAACGCTGTTATTGCACCAGCAATAGAGGCGAGATCTGGCTTAAATATAGCCAATAAAAATAAAATTACAAAGGCTATGAAGCTTAGGATTTTGATAACTAGAACCATTTATTTTCAGGGTATATTTGAGGTAGTGGCACTCAATAAGGGCATCAATAGAAAACCACTATAAATATTAAAATAATACCGATCTATTTAGGACTCTTAGTGCCACCATTCTCAATTTGGGCGCGAGATTCATTAATGGTATTAGTGATATCGATCGCCTCTCTTTGATAGCGCCAATGCTGTTGCTTACGCAACTCTGCCAAAGTTCTAGAGAAGTTCCGATTTAAATCATCGTTCGCTCGGCTGGTGGTCTCGTTTTTCATGAGAATCATCAGTCGGCTATCCCTCACCTTCTGAATGGCAGCATGAATCTGATCTTTATTTTCATACGCCCAGATAACATCGTCAGCCCCCTCAATGATTCTCTCCAAAGCAAATCGTGCAAAGGTCTGGATTGGATATCCGTCTGGGGAGATCGCATCTCGAATGCCGTGATGAGTCTGATCTGGTAAGTCATAATCTTCTGCAAGCTCATTGACCTTCCGATATAAATCGGGATGTCTTATTTTTAAAGCATCCAACGGGGGCTCCCCAGCGGGTCTACCCAAAAAAGCCCGTGCATGTAGTTGCTGATTGGCGTAAAGCCCAACAAATTCTTTGGTTAAGTCGCCCATCCTCCCCAGCAACCATTCAGACCCTTCGCGAACAATAAACTTTGCCGAATATCGCAAGTCCGACCCATCAATTTCCTCTAGAAGCGAGTGCTTAATGACTCGATATTCCAACTGCTCTAATCGAATCTTCTTCCACGCCAAAATTGCCAGCTCATGAACCATTGCCGACTCAGCAATATCTCGAGGTGCAAAGTCGTGATTAAATTGCGCCTCCAAATCACGAAACTGACTCTCATCCTCTCCTGGCAACACAATCAGCTTGGAATACACTCCAGTCTTTAATGAGTTGCGGGAGGCGACTAACTTGCCCTCGGGGGTTTGTGGACCGCCAGATTTTTTCTGATTATTCATTTTTTTGCCAACCGCCCTACTTGGATAAATTTTTAAGGCGGACTCCGGGACGGTCGTCTGGTGTGCCGATAAATTCGATTCCAGCCCTTTCAAAGGCTTTTTCAATTGCCTCTAATGTTTTCGCGTGGGCACCTGGAACGCCAATAGCAGATTCAATTCTCATCATCGAAGAAAATCCTACGCCAGAATGCTTAGCCAGATCGGCCCTAGACCATTCCAGCATGCCCCTAGCAGCACGAATTTGAGCGCTTGTAATCAAGTTAAATAAACCTTATAATGAGTCATAATGAACTATTAATAATTCATTAAGTTCTAAAATTAGATATGAAAGACTCTGAAAAAATGCTTAATAATCAAGATTTTGCACAATCTAGGTTGAAAAGTCCAGATCAATTAGCCCCTGGCCAAGTTTTAGCCTTTACGGGCAATGTCTCTGTGACCAACAGAGATCGGTATCTTCAAGCCAAAAAACTCCTTCAAGATACCGTCCAGAAAATTGAGGGTGCTTATGCGTATTCAACGATTCGCGCATACAAGACTGACTTTGGAAAATTTATTGAATTTTGCGAAGAACACAATGAAGGCGCCTTACCCGCCCTACCCTCATCAATTGCCAACTTCATCATTGAGCTTTCTAACGATAAGCGAAGCTCAGCCAGTATTCGCCGAGCTCTTTGCGGAATATCTACCGTTCACAAACTCAATCGTTTGGATGATCCGACCAAGGATCCGGATGTCACCCTCGAGATGCGAAGAATGCATCGGAAGTTGGGGCGCTCCGCAAAGCAAGCCGGCAGTATAAATTTAGACACCCTAGATAAAATGCTATCAGCTACCGATGATTCCATCCGAGGTCTGCGTGATCGTGCTTTATTGCTAGTCGCCTATGACACCTTATGCAGACGTAGTGAATTAGTGTCGCTGCAAGTCAAGGATGTCAAAGTCAACATGAACAATGGTATTGAAACGTCATCTATTCTCCTGAGAAAAAGCAAGACCGACCAAGACTCCACTGGGAAATGGCTGCACCTGAGTCAAAGAGCCCACCTTGCATTGGTGGAGTGGGTGAAAGAACTTCCTGAAGGACGGGAATACCTCATGGTCGGGATTGACCGCGGTGGAAGAATTTCACGCAGCAGTCTGGGCTCCGGTCAGGTCAATCGAATCTACAAACGAATAGCTAGGAATGCAGGACTCGACGAATTAGTTATTGAAGGGATCAGCGGCCATTCAATGAGAGTAGGTGCCGCACAGGATTTGCTAAATTCGGGTGCAAGCATGCCAATCATTATGCAGCGCGGAAGATGGTCCAAAACCGATACGGTCATGAGATATCTAGAACACAGCGGTTGCGCTTGTTAAGATTTAACATTACTCTTATATTGGGGCTTACCATGTGATTGGAGGGTGCAGTTACAGTTTACCGTATGCACTACGAATTTTCACTATACGCCTATAGCAGTAAAAGTTAAAATAATTCATGTTTTATAACTACTTGGATGGATATGACAAAGATAAACATTGGATGCGGCATGACGCCCACATTAGGTTGGAAAAATTATGATAACTCGCTGAGTCTAAAACTAAGCAAAATATTTTTTATAGCTAAAGTGCTAGTAAAGTTAAAACTAATAAATGCAGAACAATTTCAATTAATACAGTTTTGTAAAACAAATAAGATATTTTGGGCGGATGCAACAAAACATATTCCTGAAGCAAACAGCTCAGTTACAGCAATTTATAGCTCGCATATGTTCGAGCATTTAGATAAACGCGGAGCCAAACAATTTTTAGAGGAATGTTATAGAATTCTAAAACCTAACGGCATCCTTAGGATATCAATACCAGACATTGAAATCGCAGTAAACGAATACCTAAACCATAAAGATGCGGACAAGTTTATAGAGTCCACACTTATGTGCGTTGACAGCCCTAGAACATTCTCAGAAAGACTTAAATTACTAGTTGTGGGAAATCGTCACCACCAATGGATGTATGACGGCAAATCTTTGACAAAAAAGCTATTGGCAAGCGGATTTGTCAATGTGAAAATTCAACCGGCCGGGATAACTACAATCTTAAATCAAGGAACTCTTGATTTAAGAGAGAGAGAGAAGACCAGTCTGTTTATGTTGAAGCTGTAAAAATCTAAACTAACTCAGCTGCCGCATGTACATGGACGTGATTTTGGCCTTAGATCAAGCTGCGCAAAGCCACAAGTTGCCCACTTCGATTATTATGACTCACAGCAAGAAATTTACCTCCTTAGTGATGAATTATTAGGCACATGATACTAGCGTAAGCCTTGCTTTTACAGGACTACAAAAGCCTATAGATAATAGGCTTCGTGGATCATTTAATGATCGACTCAGAGATAAGTGTTTGAATGTACACGAGTTCGAATTCATTGAAAAAGCTAAACACATTATTGAAGCTTTCAGATGTGATTAGATGGAAAACAAGCTCACAGTTCACTTGGAAATCTGACCCAAATTAGCAACCCTTAACAAGGTCAGAGAAACACGTTAAAACTGGCTAAATTCTAATTTAAAACCCTCTAATTTTTAGAGGGAAGTTAACTAACAGGGGTGGCATTACAGGAGCTGGTCAAAGCCCAATACGGCAATGAGATGTGTAAAGCACACTAATTTTTAAATTAATATTTCAATAGTCTTGCACTATTTTTGACGAGTATATTCATAAAAATACCGCCAAGAAATATGCCGGTGCCGTCAGCCAACCAATCGGCAAACTCTCCAGAACGCCACCCAGAGAGCCATTGAAGAATCTCTATCAAGCCGCCATAGAGAAATAGGCCAATAACCAACCTAACGATAGCTTTTTGATACGCAAAAATTCCCAAGCTACTTAGACAAAAGAAAGTACCGATATGTTGTGCCTTATCCTACCAATCAAACACTCCAGGCGGCAAGTACGCTACAGGAATTAGGCATAAAAATCCAAAAGCAAATAAGGTAACCCAGAAAATAACTCTTATTAAAAGTGCAACATAATGAAAGGATTGAGAATTCATGACTCTATTCAAATGACTAATATCCACCACCCTTCACAATTACTAAAATACCTTTCCAAATTATCCAAAGATCGAGGCACAACATACCAAAGGAAGATCGCTTAAGGTACTGATCAACGTATTCATATTCGTAAACTGGATTTCCCATCTCCGAGGTGCCCTTATTAATATGACCTAAGCCCATAAGACCGCCACGCAACAAGAAACGAGTAACGTTTCCTTGTTCACGATCTCTCTCATAATGTAATAAAGATAAAGGACGTGGGCCAACAATACTCATATCCCCTTTTAAAACACTCCAGAATTGAGGCAGCTCATCTAAGTAAAACTTTTTTACAAATTGTCCTATATAAGTTCGACTATCTGGAGTCCACTCAGCAGAATAGGCGATCCAATCATGTCGTTTAGCCCCTTCAGGTTCAATGTATTTGGTTTTAATAAGGCGAATTTTGTACTTAGGGATGATCTTTCCAGCACTGACCCCGTTATAATAAAAAAACATGGGGCCCTTATTTTCAGGAATAAACCAACCCTCTATTAAATAAGCGAACTTCAATAAAAACAAAATCGGTGCAGCAAGAGTGAGTAGAATTAGTGCCACAACTTTATCAAAAATCACTTTAAAAAGTCTAGGGGGTAGTGTTTCAGTTATTTCAAATATGTGGTGATAGTTTTGGAGAATTTCGTTTGAGGGTGGTTTGTATGGAAAGGCCTCAACCGGTTCTAGTTCGGCAGATTTGTTTATTTGCATTTGAATTTAGCCTTATAACAATATGAAATGTTGAGTATTTTTAATTTCCCCGTATCTTTTCTTGTGAAATCAACTTTTTAAGTTGCAATTCGAAAGAACTTAGAATCTTATCTTTATCAAGATTCTTTAATGCATATTGCCGACCCAATAACCCCAGCCTCTCTCTTAGCTCCTGATCGTTTGCCAACATAATAAATGCATTATAAAAGGCCATACTATCTCCAGGGCTTACAACTATTCCGCAATTTTTAACAATCTCGAAGAGTTCTGAGCCCTCAATGGCACATGTCAGAACAGGTTTGCTACTAAATAAAATTCCCGTTAATTTGCTCGGCATCACCAAGTCTGAAACCTCAGATTTTTGTGGCAACAAATGTATATCGGCTGTAGAAAGAAAAACAGGTAAACACTCTGAAGGTTGTAATGGCAAAAAATGTACATTTTTATATTCAGAGCATGTTTTTAATAATCCAGCCTTTCCAGGCCCATCTCCACAAAAAATAAAATGTATCTCTTTGCCGAATGAATTATGCTGATGCGCTAGGTTTAGCTTTACAAGGTCAGACAGAAGATTTAACCCTTGTTTTTCACCCATATTTCCAGAGTATAAAGCAATGATTGAGTCAGAAGGGATCATCAACGCCCTCCTATAATCTACATTACAAATTGGATGCTCTGCACTGGCCCAGTTATAAAGTAAAAATGACCTAGAATCAGGTACACCTTTTTGAGAAATTTTATTTAACATGCGCCTAGAGATGCTGACAATCAAATCAAAACGTAACAATATAAATTGTTCAATAGAAAAAATATATCCTTTTATTCTTTTACTTCCGGATAATATATTCAAATTAAATGCGGCATCTATTTCAAGATCTTGAATATACAAAACTGCCTTGGCGTTACAAATGCGCGATACAACCCATGCTGCAGGAGCAGAAAAAATTGGGGGCTCTATAGTAATAATTAGGTCTGGTCGATTCAAAATTTGTGCAAATATAATAGGGGCGCTTGAAATAGCAAAACTCAAAAGATGCGCTATTCTTGTAATCGCGGTTGGCTTAAGCGGCACCCAAATAGGGCAGCGCCACACATTAATTTCTCGCCAATACTCCCTGGACCACCAATACTTTCTAAATTTCGAATCAATCCTCCACGCGGGATAATAAGGAGGGGCAGTTATAACCGTTACACTGTGCCCCCGTTCTACGAGCCAAAGAGCCATTTCTGCAGAATACTTTCCGATACCAGTGAGATCTGGGTAAAAATTTAGCGATTGAATAATAATTTTCAAATGTTATATCAATTCTGGTCTAGATAATGGAGCGTTTAATGAAAAAAAAGTCAGCTTGAATAGCCCTTCCAGACCGATCAGAGCAGAGATTGTAGACTCCGGCCATATTAAAGCCCATAGTATCCAAAAACGAAATTACATCACTGACTAAGTTTTGTCCTACATACAGCTCAATAAAAGAGCATTCGCAGTAAATATAATCAAATAAGTGAAGCAAATTTTTTGAACCTTTTAATACTTGCATCTCGAATCCCTGGACATCAATTTTAAGCATTGATGGTGAAATAATTACATTGGCATTTATAAAATGAGATAAAGGGGCAACCTCTACCTTTAATACACTTATTTCCTGAGTTCCGGGAAATATATAAACCTGATCCTTGCCTATAGGCAATAGGGAGGAAGAATCATCACGTTCAGAAAGATGCATTTCAACAAGCCCTTTTTCTGGACCTACAGCAGCATTTATTAACGACACATTTGCGTCATTAATAAAAATTTTTCTAAAAACTTCAGAAGGATAAGGCAAAGGTTCAAAGGCAATGATCTTAGATTGGGGGGCCCAAAACCTAGATGCAAGAGAAAACTGGCCTCGATTAGCCCCAATATCAATAATTGTGTTCAATTCTCTTAAAAAAATAGGTTTATGCTCAACTGCTGCGAGAACCCTATAATAAAAAAGATTTTTAAGCAAAAAAAAGGATCGGGAGACTTGAGATAATTTTTTAATTTTAAGAATTAAATTGGCAGTATTCATAAAAATTTTGATCCATTAAGCTCGATATCAATTGCTTCACGACAACTAATCCGATCCACCTTCATTCGGTTTTCCACTTCAAGCACCTTAGTATCAACAATAAGGCGGTACCAAAATCCCTGTAAAAAATGAAAAAGCAACCCACTTGACCCATCTAGAAAACCAAGCAAGAAGAACATTCTATATAAAAAATAAAGGAAAGATCTAAATTGTGGCAGCATTTTATTGTAGATATTATCCTTCAACCAGTGCTTTAGAAAATTCACATTATCCAGTTGATGTATGGTGTTATTGGAAGCATAAATATTATATTTACCATTTAATATTTCTATTGCCTCTTTAGATGAATATGTATTGTGTTTATTTATCCACCAGCCAATTCCATTGAGATTTTCATCAATCAACGTGCCTTTGATGTATCCTGATTTTCCAGATAAAAGTAACATATGCTCATCCATGAGCCGCCCATCAGCAACCGCCATATTATTTCGCCACAGCCTTAAAACCCAATGTGAAATCCCGCCAAATTTAAGTATTTTTCCCTTAAATGAAATGACCCTTTTAATCAAGAAGCCATTAAAATTACCATTAACTGATATTGCTTTCTTGATGCCTAGTTTAAGATTATTTGATAGTAATTCATCAGCATCAACCCTCATAATCCAATCAGTATTAAATTTTATTGTATTTATAGCCCAATTAATTTGTGAAGAATGATTAATAAACGTATTTTGATAAACCACTACATTAAAATTATTACAAATTTGAATCGTTGTGTCATCTGAATACGAATCAATAACATAAATATTAGTATTAGGTACAAAACTTAATAAATCAGTAATACATCTCTTTATATGAATTTCTTCATTGAATGTTAGGATTAAGAATGATAGATTATCGATTTTCATTAATTGTGCATTTTATTGGTTGTTTCAGCCTTCACATTGCTATCAATAAATAATCCCATCAATTAAAAACTACCAGCCCAAAAAACTATAAATCCAAGAAGTAATTATTCAATAATAGAATTTTAAAGGTATATGAAAAAAATATATATGGAGTCCACTACATAAGTCGTAATTGTGAGAATTTAACTTTCACAATAAATATAATAAATAAATTCTTTTAACATCCATGATTGGACAAACTAAATATAGTTATGGCATCACATTTTAGTGTTTTCCGCATTAGTATTTTTTTAGCAAATGCATAAATATAAGCGTTCGATAACTTCAAAAGAGATTTCCACATTAAACTTAGATTGCAGTTTGCTACGTGCTTCATCATATACTAATAAATTTGACTGAAGAATTTTGAAATTTTTCAATATTCAGCCGCTTTTCACCTCAATTAATCCCAACACCATAAAAAACTTTAAGATTCAAGCCGGAGCCACATGAGATTATTGCCACCACCTAAATATAGATTATTATTGTATCAATAGTCATCAAAAATCTCTAATAAAAGGAAAAAAATAAGTAAGAATAGTTTAGAGGATAATTTCTCATCTAGAATACAATTTTTATTTCTTTTGTAGTAAAAAAGAATATGACTCAATCATCTTATGTGCAATCTTTTGATCTGAGAAATCAGACTCGATCCATTTTCTTCCGTTATTGCCCATTATAGATAAATTTAGAGAGGACAATAATCTTATAGAGTTATAAAGTGTTTTAGGGTCATTATCAACCCACATCCCACAATTAAAAACCTTAACTAGTTCCCAAGGCGTACCTTTACTAGCAATAACTGGGAGTCCATAAGATAGGGCTTCAGCAATAGACATGCAAAAATTTTCTGTGTAGGAAGGGGCAACGCATATATCATTATTCAAAAAGGCATTCTCCTTTGCCTCACCATCAACTTGACCATGAAATGTGATGCTGCATTCTAGTTCATAATTCTTAACCAAACCCTTCAATCTATTTTTATATTCTAAATCACCATTTCCATAAATATTAAGATGTACATTTTTAGTTTGAAATAACTTAATAGACTCGATTAATCTTTCAATACCCTTTTTTTCTGATAATCGTCCGATATACATGATATTTAAGATTGAATCTAATGAGATTTTATTAAAATACTTTTGTACACTTGGAGCGTTAACTGAGTTTGGGATAATGCAAATATTTGTATCTGGAAAATTTTTTTTTGCGGAATGATATTCCGCTTTCGATGTTGTATGAATAACCAACTTTTTACCCACCAAATGGTAGCAGAATTTATTCCAAATTTTTTTTAAAAATATTTTTTTTGATCCGGACCAAATATCAGAATCCAGCATCGCACCTCTGGGGGACCAAACAATAGGTTTTCGGAAGAGGCGACAAATAAAAAGCGTAGGAAGAGTAGGAAAAGAATAAGTCCCAGTAAGATGAACAATATCTGAAGTCTTAATTAGCGAAGGCAAAGACATCAATAAATCTAGAGAAGTACTTGCACCCCATATTCGTCTACTGTAAATTATTTTGATATTATCATTAATGGAATATGAAGATTCTAAAGGTAACCTTTCAGAAACAGAAGGTCCAGCAGAATCAGTTGTTAATACAGTAATTTCGATTTCTTCAAATTTCGCCAATGCAATATTAAGCGCATTAACTGAGAATATTGGACCGCCCCAATAAGTAGCGGGATAATATGAAGGTGAAACGTGTAATATTTTCATCTGTAAATAATTTTGAGTTTAAAAAATAGGTAAATTAAAAATACCGTTAAAAGTTAATGTTATTTAAATAACTACAAATACTTGAGATCATAATGAAAATTAAAAATGAGATTAAGTGGATTAAATTATATATAAAATTAATTAAAACATCTATTTTAAAAAAGATACCAATTCAGAATTTTCCAAATGGCCTAGATAAGTATTTTCTATAAAAAATGAAATTACCCTTGTTTGCCAATTTATATGTCGCTTAAAAGATATAGGTCAAATACTAGCAGCCTTAAGATGATTGCATACTTCATCATAGTATTTATATATAAAAATGTTGTATTAGAACATCAAATCATGGATCCATCCCAGCATGTGTCGAGTAGGCATTAGCAGCATTTTGGTTTTAATGTATTATTATGGCACCGTAATAAAAAAAATTTTAGAATATCTCGTGTTAGTTTTTTATACCTTCCCAATAGGGTTAATCCATTCAGCAGTTAAAGAAGATAAGTAACAAAAAAACTCATTTATCAGACTCAAAACGCATCAACTAAAACTAAACATTATTTAATTTTTCTAATTCTAGGATAAAAGAATATTACTAATATAAATAAGACAATGAAATCTCTATAAATAGAAAAAATAGAAGTGATATCCGACTCTACGGCTACAGTTAATTCAAATATCCATGAAATAATAAATAGTATAAGTGGAAATTTATTATTCGTACCAATTGTGCTCATCAAGTATAGGAAATAAAAAGTAATTGCCAATAATAGAGGGGCTAAAATAACACCTATCAAACCATAATCAGCAAGGAATATAACCGGAATACTTGTGGGTAAATCAAGGTTTATATAGTCTCCATCTGGATGAATATTATAATTTTTAGATATCAACTGATCTGACTGAATCATAACCTTATTAGTATATATAAATGACGGTATTATAATTTTAAGACCTGATAATGTTATTTCTGAAAATGGGGAATTTGCATTATTAACTATAATCTGATCAACTAACTCTACAGTAAGTCTAAGAGGGCCATCTCTTAATATATTAGTCTCGGCCTGATCATCTATTTGTTCTTGAGTAGGGATAAATAAAAATCCAATAGATTCAATTTTTGTAAATATATCAGATGAGTTTATCCCAGCTCTAAATTCTATGCTATGATAATTCGACCTTACTAATTGATATAAAGATGAAAAAAAATAAACTGTAACTAAAAATATTATTAATGGAAATTTCTGTTTGAAAATAAAATTTCTAAATCCATATTCGTGAATTTTAATAATTACAATAAGCAATACCGTTAATAATACAAAACGTCTTGATCCAATATTTGATTCAAGCCCAAATAAATATGGAATTAAGAACATAATAAATGGAATTGTAATATATATATTTTTCCAATATTGTTTAATTTTTAATAACTTTAAAATATAAACGAAATATGCTCCAACCGCTAATGCTGAAAGGTAGCTACCTAATACAAACTCCCAACTTTCTAATTTGACAAAATTTAAATATATTCTGTTGTTTGGAAACGCATTTTCTCCATAAACTTCTATTAAATATAATTTAAAAATAATCCATAATAAAAATGATGTTACTATTTGCCAATCACTTACTTTTAATCCGGCATTAATCAATATCGAATCTGAAAAAAATTTATAGTTAATTCTATAAAAAAAAGAAAATATATATATATATAAGAGCCATACAAAATTAGCCAGAATATATGATATTAAATTATAATTTTTACCGATTTCATTAGTTAATACTAAGTTATAAATAGGCAGTACCCCAATAAATAATATTACGAAAATAATATGTGTCAAACAAAATATATTTTTATTTTTAAAATAAATTATTAAAGATGGTAAAGACAATATTAAAAAAATAAGAGATATGATTGTAAAATCTATATTCATTTTTTATTTTTTATCTCGTTGATTTTAGATAATATTTCTTCAATGAGTAGTCTATAATTAAAGATATTATATTTATAAATTTTATTTATAAATAGCCGAATTATAAAAATTTGAGCTAAATAAGCAGCAATAGTAGTTAATGCTGCAGCTTTAATTCCAATTATTGGAAGTAATAAATAGTTACCTACCAAAACAAATGCCCCACCAAAGCACTGTCCGATTAGTATTAACCTGGTCGATTTTGCATACTTCGCTGATAAAAGCTCCATATGATAAAAAGCATATGCAATACCACCAAGACTTAATAAAGTTATTAGACCTATATCAATATCAATATTTCTGTTAAATAAAATTGATAATATATATTTACCAAATAACATGCAACCCAAAAAAAATACAATAGATATCAATAATAATACTGAAGATCCGCCCTCCATTTGTCTTTTATACTCTGCAATACTTTTTGCCATAACTGTTGACTGAATCGCAGTTGAAAAACCCAAAATAGCTAAAGGCATTGTGAAAATTTGATACCCTATTGCATATTTTGCTGCTTCTGATACATCAAGTTGTGCTGCTATCTGAAATCTATCGCTCGTACTTATAATCCAACAAAAAACTTCCCCGATCATCAATGGTATTCCGTATAATTTTATTGATTTCCAAAATATTTTTATATTTTCATTTTTTGGATTAAAAATTTTATTATACCCAAAAAATACATAACCAAATAATAGGTTAAATATAATACTTATAATAATAAAATTTTCTGCGCTTGATGATATTTGAGAAATAATAATAAGACAAAGTATTGCACCTAGAGGGCTAAATAATTCATAGCGTATATATACTTTGAAATTTGTTACATATGAAATAGTTTGCTTTATTTCATTACCGATCATCACTACAGTAAAAGCTGCAATCAATAGCAGTTGAAAATGTGTAAAATCAAAATTTACACCCGTATATTTTGTTATAACAATTATTGCCCCCATCCCAAATATTACTATGGGTAATGAAAATAATAACCCTAATGAAGATATTTCTCCATCACTAAATTTATATTTAAGAGTATCATATTCTCTTATTATTACCTGTATCACTGGCTGGACACATATTAATTTTATTAATAATGCACTTTGCAGCATGAGAACATAAATACCATAATCATTTAAACCTAATTTAGATACTGCTATAGGCAGAAATATAAATTGTCCAATTGTTGATATTATTTTAATAAGACTATAATATGTTACTCTTTTAATCAAATGCATTATAGGTTATTTAACAAATATCCCAATAATATTTTGTGTTAGTATATTTCTAGTTTTAATATCTCCAGATTCTACTATTGCCAAGACCGACATTGGTAATCTCATTATTTCCCATAATAAATATCGCACAAGACTTTTAATCCCGTGAATCACTGGCTTATCTTCCCATACTTTAATATTATTAAAGCCAGTTATAGCTCCCAATTGCTTTAGGCTTTGTCCTGTAAATGCTATTTCATGAGTTATATCTGCGTAACGCATATGACCAGCAAATATACCATCAGCATTAGGTACGTGTATCAATAATTGACCATTCGATTTAAGAACCCTTAATATCTCATCCATTAATCCTATGAGCTCATCTTTTGTTTGATGCTCTAATACATCATACGCTATTAAAAAGTCCTTTGAACTTGTCGGTATAGCGCCAAGATAATTCATTATATTTGATTGGCTAATCTGGCTTAAGCCTAAACTACGTGCCGCAAATACCTGCTCGGATGAGCCATCTACACCGCTTAGTTTTTTATAACCCATCTCATTCAAGTTGTATAAAAATGCTCCATACCCACAACCTATATCCAATATTTCTATATCTCTATTAACTGGAAAGAATTTTTTAATTAATTTTTTGATATATGTAGATCTTAATTTAATTTCTTTTAGGAGATCTTTTTGATTCTTAACTCCTACTTGACTCGTCAAATAGTATTCATACGCTCTATCTCTATAGTTTAAATTTTCTTTTTTATTCATAGCATCCTTATTCCTAATATCTCTATTTATCTATGCTCACTTTTTTTAATGCTGAACTTAATCTTTTTTTATAATTTATTATTGAAAAAAATTCCAATCCATTTGGTACAATTTTTTTCTTGTTCAGTGCAGCTAAAATCCCATTTATTAAAGAATTTTTATCGTCAGGGTTAACTAGCTCGCCCAATGTACCTCCCCTCAATGCTTCCCTACTACCATCCAAAATACTTCCTACCACTGGAACTCCTGCTGCGAGGGCCTCTAAATAAACAAATCCAAATCCCTCTCCTCTGCCAGGCATGACAAAAACATCTGCCAAGCTTAAATATTTATTTTTTTCCCATTCATTTATATATCCAGTAAATATAATTTTTTTATCTAAGTTTATATCTTTGCTCTTCTGTATAAGTCTATTTTTATCCGATCCTTCGCCTATTACAATATAAATTAATGAAGGCTCAAGTTTCAGAAGAGTTGGCATAACACCCATAACTTCATCGATCCCCTTGTATCTTTCTTCCTTAGCAAGCCTTCCAATAACCATTAATATCTTCTTTTCTTCAATCCCATGCCTAATTTCAAGATCTTTATCCCTGTCTAGCAACTGGTATTTAGATGTATCTATAGCATTTGGTAGTAAAAAAAATCTTTTCTCATCTACGCACGCCCATTTAACCAACTGATTTTGAGTATATTGACTTACCGCCCATATCGCATCTGTCGTCCTTATAATTTTTCGAATAATCTTTGATGAATGGGGCATCCATACATCTATACCGAAAGCCAATAGCGCCATCTTTGCATTTGATCTCAATTTATGTAGGTAAGCTAAAGGCAGGAGATTAATATGACCACAAATTACCAAATCGTACTTGGTAAATAATTTCATTAATATATTTTTAATGAACCTTAATTTTCCGCCATCTCCACCAATACTGTAAATCACCTTCTTTGGTAACTTATTAGTTGCCAAAGAAGGTGATTTTGAAAGTATGGATATGCTCTGAACCTCATCTAAGTTAGATAATGCCTCAATTAAATCTCGGTTATACTGAGAAATACCTCCTGTTCCCTCATGCCCCTCCAATATCAACAGTAATACCCTCATTGGAAAATCCTCATTTAATCGATCATTCCGAATACTTTAAGATAGGATGCCGATACTGCACTGTTTGTATATCTGGATTTTGCATAACGCTTACCCTCTATTCCCAACTCTATTCTTAATTGCTTATTCAATAGCAAAATTTCAATCTTCGATCTCAGACTATCGATATCCCCCTCCTTAAAGATCAAACCTCCAGAACCAATAACCTCCGGAATCGCTCCACATGTGGATCCTATGCACGCTATTCCAGACAACATTGCCTCTGCCAAGACTAGGCCAAACTGCTCTTTCCATAATTTCGTAGAGCAAGAAGGCAATACAAAAATATCTGCTTTACGCATATAAGCCAACACCTCATCACGCGAAAGCACGCCTAGTAAAATTAGCCTATCCCCGAATAATCTTTTCCATTTACTATTTATTTCAAATTCTAAAGGCCCAGCACCCATAATCATAAGCCGCCAATTAAGGTGCCTTAGTTTAGAAAGCGCGGTTAGTAAATCTATAATGCCTTTTTCAGGTATTAATCTTCCCGAAAATCCTATTAAAGGAATTTCTTCCTCGTTAATTTTTCTGCTTTGAAGTCTACTACCTTCATTTTGCAATGACGAATCAACACCCATTTGTGGCATGACGACAGCTTTTCCAAAATATCTTTTTTTGCTTCGCAATAAGTTCAGGCCCTCATTATTCCCACAGATCACCAAGTCTGCTCTTGATAAGCCATAATTTTCAAGCAATTTCTTTATTGCACCTAAGGGAAATCGAGGCTCCCTTGCTAAATTATCCCAAATAAAAAAACTTATTTTTGCCTTGGGCCACAACAGCCTAACCAAAAAAACTGTTTCCACTCCAACTACTGAATACGGATCCTCTTCAATATGTACTCTGTTGGGCTTAAATTCCCTAATAATCTTACTAAAATGAATTGGATCAAGAAAGTATGTCATATGCGAACGGACAATATATGATGAAATACTTATAACTTCTTGGGGAGTTAAGTCTGGAGAAATCTCACGAGTAAAATTCTTAAATAAATGAGGCATGAATTCTGGCGTTAGTATTTTTAATACTAAGGATTCCTGTTGCCGCTTCATTTCAACGTATTTTTTTTGATTATTCGCTGTTAAGTATGTATGCCCCACTACCAATAGTTTCATATTTTATTTTTTATTTATGTTCCACAACATAAATAACTGATTATTTTATTTAATAATTATTTTTTGGCAGCCAATCAAATTAGCTGCCGCCATTTGTTTGAATTTTCAATGCCCAAACTCGCAATCCATTGCTATTTTTGATATTTTCATCTCCTCCTAACCAGCTTGATACGGGTATTGCAAATCCGGACTTCGGTCTGTCTAATACCTCTTGTGGCAAGTAGCGCTTAAGAACTCCAGCTAAATGCTTCTTATTAAGATAATCCCCTTTTTGAGAGAGAAGGGGGGCTATTGCTCTAAATAACCCAATATCCACCATAGGAGTGCGTATTTCTAGAGAGTGTGCCATGCCTGCCCAATCAGCATCTCGCAATAGCATATTGCGCATATACATACTTAACTCTAAGGTCGTAATTTTTGCATGCGAACCAGAAAGCGGCCTTATTAAGTCATTCATCCTAATCAAAGGCTGTAACTTTTCCCACCCCTCCTTCACAATATCTGCGTCTAATAAGCTTGGAAGCTCCCATGGCATGAATAACCCTCTTCTCAATAGATATGCTCCACTGTAGCTATCCCCATATTCAAAAATACCTGCATACTTTGGCAACATCATACGTCTAAGTATTGAAGAGGAAATAATTCTTAAACATTTTCCAAACATTGGAACTTTTGAAAAAACTTCCATTCTCGCCGTCAATTTAGGAATCTGCTCAAAGCTAGGGTAACCGCCAAATAATTCATCGCCCCCAACCCCAGAAAGACAAACCTTCAAGCCAGCATTTTTTGCAGCTCTTGAAACCAAATAAGTATTAATTCCATCAATGCTAGGTTGATCCATTGCATGAAGTATTTTCGGTAATTCCTCATTAAAGTCTCTTTGATCAATATAGGAGTAATTGTGGGAACATCGAAAGTGTTCCGCTATTTTTTTTGCTAAAGGGACCTCATCTACCGCCGTCCTCTTGAAGACATCAAACCCCAATGTGACCGCACTAAGACTCTTATCCTTTTGTGCGCCTATCGCCAGCAAAGCGCTTGAATCAAGTCCAGCTGAAAGAAAAACACCAACGGGCACATCCGCAATTAAATGCTGCTTAACACTATGTTCCAATGCCTCGCTAATTACTCCTTCGATATCGTTATTAAACTGTGTACTTTCAGCGGTACTAATTTCTTCGGCAATATCAAAGTATTTATTTGCCTTACTTGGACCCTTCTGATCAACCCAAAGTGTATGCCCAGCAGGTAGTGAAAAAATACCTCGATAACTGGTATAAGGATCTGGAACAAAACCCCATAGTAAAAAACCAACCTGACCAGCTGGCTCTAGTTGAGTATAAATTCCGCCACCATGAACTAGTGACTTGACCTGTGAGGCAACGCGAACAATATATCCATTGTCATGGTAATAAAGAGGTTTAATTCCAAAGTGATCGCGAGCCAAAAATAGACCATTTTTTTTATGATCCCATATTGCAAATGCAAACATTCCCTGCAGATGCAAGACCATATCTTGCCCATATTCTTGATATGCATTTATCAAAACTTCTGTATCGGTGCCAGAGAAAAATATATAACCCTTTTCAGCAAGAGTTTCTCTTAATTGCTTAAAGTTATATATCTCACCGTTGAAGACTATTGAATATAATCCACTCAAAGAATGCATTGGCTGGGCGCCTGCGCTTGATAAATCAAGTATAGCCAAGCGTCGATGTGCAAGCCCAATGACCTGATCTTTATCAATCCATAATCCAGAGCCATCAGGCCCGCGAGAGACCATATAATCTCTTACTCGCACTAATTCCTGCGAGTTAATTTTAATGTCTTTATTTTGATAAGAGTATATTGCAGCGATTCCGCACATAAAACATCAATGCTTTCAGAAAGTTTAAAAAGTGCTCCTTAAAAAAAATTAATCGTCTCTTTGAGACCATCCTCTAGATTGATCTTTTCAGTCAGGTGAGAGCCTAGAAAACCAGCGCCACCAGTGATGAGGATTTTTTTAAAATTGCAACTGTTCATCATAATATTTTGAACTTGATTTGAAATAATAATTAGGCCGAACGGCCAGCCTTCAATAGTTTTATCTTTTTAAACTCCAAATAAAGGTAAAAAATTAAATAATTGAATTTTTAAGTCTAAATACGTCCTTTTCATAGTCACATCCACCCCGAATTCCATCCGCAAATGCAAGGATGGTTGATGGTTTAAGAGCGCGAAAAGCATGCGCATGATAAGGGGGGTGGCTTACTATGTCTCCAACCACTAGCACCTCCTCCTGAATCTCTGCAATAGGAGTGCCAGTGTCGTCCACAAGACAGCTGGACATAAGAAGCTCACCGTTTACAACATAAGTATATTGAGTGCTTTCCTTATGGAAGTGATTTGCACGTATAGCACCCAAAGTAAAAGTTATCAATGAGCAATGGTCCTTTGGGCTGGAAACAAAGATATCGCGTATTTCGCCCCTACTATCCGAGTAGTTAACGTCTAGATTTTTTTTCACTCGACCTCCAAATTTGGGATAATAAAAGTTAAATTAAGATATGCTAATTTAACTTTCAAAAAATTAGCGATGTTCCAAGGTAAAATCAAACCATGAGTAATATTAGAGGGAATATCTTCATCTGATATTATCTTTATATGGCTTCCAGGGGTAATTTTTCCCATTTTTAATATGGATGCATCACTGATACATTCTATCAAATCAGAATCAATTTTACAGTAATTAAGTAAAGTATTCCCCTTGGTTGCCGCCCCGATCCCAATTATTTTACCCCCGGCTGCCTTGATTTCATAAAGCTGTTTATTTAATCTAAATTTTAAACGCCTGACCCTGTTCATAAATTCTTCATAAACCACATGCGAGAATAATTGGAATTCATCTTCACTCTTCATGTAATCGGAAACTAATTCTGCATTTTTAATATTGGGACGCGCATAAATTCTAATGGTACCGCACATATAATCGCTTACTTCAATCCACTCAATTCCAAAACTGTGTTTAGCAAAAAATTTTACTAAAGGAGTCACCGAAAAATAATTAATATGCTCAAGATAAATCGTATCAAAAGCTGTTTGCCTAATCATCTCCAGAAGATATGGGACCTCAATTACTAAATAGCCATTAGGATCAAGCAAATATTTAACGTTTTCGATAAACCCCTCTACATCCTCTGAATGATTAAAAACATTCGTAGCGGTAATGACTTTTGGTCGTCCATGCCTCAGGATTTCGCGTGCTGATTCTTGGTTAAAAAAATTATTGATTGTAAAAATTCCAGCTTCATTAGCTAGATTAGCCAAATTCTTTGAAGGATCAACGCCAATAACTACGCATTGTGTATTTCTCTTAAACGCTTCTAAGAGAGTTCCTATGTTGCTACCGATATCACAGACAATATCACTAGACTTAATTCCCACCCTTTGCACTACATCAAGTGCTAATTCTCTAAAATGCTCGATTGAGACCTGGGAATTAGATGAATCATAACTGTAGTCTGTATCTTGATATCTCTCTTGCCCAGAAACCACGTATGCCAACTGTGTATGTCCACAGGATTCACAAAGACAAACTTTTAAAGGAAAATGTCTTTCAATATCAGAAAGCCTATCCTCAAGCACAAATGTATCCGCGCAAGGATGAAATCCAAGATCAATTACAGGAACTAAAATCTCACTTTTGCATAATGCACAAACTCGATTCTTCATAGACATTTAACTTTCTCTTTTAAAAATTCATTAAAACATTCTCGCACTGATGTGGAACTTTCCCAACCCAGCATATTCAATGCTTTACTTGTAGACGGAATGCGTGCCTCAGCTTCTATGCCTGCAAATATATTGCCTGCTATTGTGGGCGGATCATATGAATATGGAATTAATTCTAAACTACGGCCTAGTTCAAGCAATAGATTCTTAAGCTCTATCATCGAAATTGGTTCATTCCTCGCGATATTGAAAACCTGATTATCCGATAATTTTGCAACTAGATTGCCTGCTACGCAATTTGCAAAATCCTGAACCCAAATAAAGCATCGTTTTTGATTGCCAGTTCCCATCACCCTAAATTCAGATGCCTGCTCGATTATAAGTTTTCTAAAAAAATCGATGAAGACATGTCGACCCTCTCCAATATGCGGCTCCAACGGAGATACCACGTTAAATGGACGCCAGATTGTATAAGGAATACCAGTCTCTTCACTAAAATACTTTACGGCACTTTCGCCAAATTGTTTTGCAACCCCATAAGATGATGTTGGTCCTGGGATGCAAAGAGAATCATCTTCCAAAATTGGGGTTTTTTGTGCATGTTCATAAATAAGAGCTGAGGATATATAAATAAATTTTTTTATCGAATGGCAATGATTTAATAAGTTGATAATTAACGCCGAGTCATTCTCAATCACTTTAAATGGGTTTTTATAATAACCTTCATGGCTATACGATTTTGATGCCGCATGAACTACAAAATCAATATTATTTTCCGTGAATATTTTATCTAAAAATACAGCACTCTTTAAATCACCCCGATAATATTCTCCGTTAAATTCAGAATTATCACATCCATGTTTAATGCGAATAATTTGAAAACTTGGAAAGTTTTTCTTAATTGCCTCAACAATATAAGGCCCGATATTCCCTTCGCTACCTGTTATTAGAATTTTTGACATTTTTATTGTTTTTATCATGAAATGATTAGTTTGATTAATTATATCAATTTATAACCAAGCAACTAATATCACTGGAGAATTTTTTCGCACTTAGGACAACCTCATATACTCGTAGTATAAAATCAAATCCAGCAAATTTATGGGTTGCTAACGTACAAGCCAATCAATGTTAAGTCGCGAACTGACCTGATTTTTAGTACCACTCTATCGGAGAGGATTTTTGATAATCTTCATCCCAAAGGAGTGTTAAATATGGCTAAAGGTCAACGTCTCAAACCCGAGCAAATTGTCACCCTATTGCGTCAAATTGATGTTTTAACTACCAATTGCAAAACCCTAGCCCAAGCCTGTAAAGAAGTGGGAGCGGTAGAGCAAAGCTACTATCGTTTGCGCAAGATCTATGGCGGTATTAAGGTAGACCAGGCAAAGAAGTACAAAGATCTGGAGCTAGAAAATACCCGCCTTAAGAAGCTCGTAGCGTACTTATCGCTGTGAGAAGTGATGCTCAAGGAAGTCATCAAAGGAAACTTCTAGACCCTGCTAGGCGCAAAAATGTAGCGCAGCTCCTCATGGATAGATACAGCATCTCTGAGCGGACTGCCTGCAGTTTAGTAGGACTCTTCCGAGCAGCGTATCGCTACATGCCATTGCCTAAAGATGACAGGGAGCCCCTTAGAGTCGAAGTTATTCGGATGGCGAGCCTATGGCAGGTATGGTTATCGATTTATTGCCGGGATGATGCGTAACGCTGGTTGGGGCCAAGCGATTAAAGCAAAGGTAGCGCCCATCTGGCGGCAAGAAGGCTTAAAGATCCCACAAGAACAGCCTCCTAGAGGCAGACTCTGGTTTAACGATGGTGGCTGTATACGCCTGCGAGCTACCCACCCAAACCATGTTTGGAGTTACGATTTTCTCTTTATCAGGGATGCGTATGGTGGCAAGAGTAAGATGCTCACCATAATTGATGAGTTCACCATGAAGCGATTAACCATTTTCTGCACTAGAAGGATTGGATCTATCCAAGTCATTGAACAACTGGCGAATGCCATGATGATCCATGGCATACCAGAATATATTCGAAGTAATAATGGCCCAGAATTTATTACCAAAGAACAGTGGAGTTGGTTATTTGGTATTGGAGTGAAGACTGCTTACATTGAACCGGGCAGCCCTTGGGAGAATGGTTTTTGTGAAAGCTTTAATGACACCTTTAGAGACAACCTTTTAGATGGAAAAATCTTCTACAGCCTTAAAGAAGCCCAGATCATCGTTGGGGAGTGGGTCAAGCAAATGACCAAAGGCAATCCCTTTAGGGACAACCATGTCAGGCCGCATAGTGCATTAGATTATAGGCCGCCAGCTCTCCAAACCCAAGTACCCCAAATGATACAAAATCCACCTATTTTGCTGCAATGATTTACTATAGAAAAACTCTCTTTAGTCGTGGACCTAAATTGACAGCAGTTTAGTCGATATCTTTAGGGCGTATAGCCGCCCTCTTTAAATAAAGAGTTAACAGCACATTTGATTTAATTCTGCAGTGTAAAAAAACTCTAAATAAAAAATTGGAGTCTAAAAGATCTTAGTCAATTTACTAATGGGATATTTGATCGCATGCCCCAAGTTTCATTCTTCGATCCCGCATTAAAATTATGCAAAAAAAATTGTGTTGTATATCTTGATGGAGTACCGGTACATAACGATGACAACCGTCTTTCAACGGAAGGCTCCTTGCTATTTAAGCAAGAGCTCTTGAATGTAATGCAAAAAAAGAATCTTTAAAATCTGCTATTCATTGATATCTATATCCTGAATACAGGGATAATTCCCTCGCTCCTTAAACTAATTTTTAATGTCGATTGCACTCCGAAGTGAGCTTGATGGGCTAGCTAGAACAAGACCACAGGCCAAGCTAAGCCAAAAAATGAGATCGTCAAAAAAAACTTTTTGACTAATCTCGGTGGTGCACCATAGGATCAGCAAGCTAAAGACTCCCCACCAAGCCATGGTGAAATAGGGATTGCAAGCTGCATCAATAACATTAGCTAACTTGGCGAGCTGGTAGAGCAGCATTAAGAGGGTCGTAAAAATAAGCAAAAACCCTGGAATACCCAGGCCCAAGGTCAAGTCGATCCAGCCGCTGTGGGACTGATGTAATTTTGAGTCCGGCCAATTGATTTTGGCCAACTGCCCAAAAGATCGCTCAATGAGACCATACCCCAATGGATTTTGAACAATTAATTTGAGCCCCATCTTGCCCCAAGCTAAGCGCTCGTAATTAGTTCCCGAGACAACGACTCCCAATTCATTATTGGGCAAACCCTGCTCACTATTATATTTCCACTGCTGATAATGGGTGGTATCCATGGCAATCTTGGCATCAGCTACAAAGGTGTGCCAAGAGTTGTTTTTTTGAATGCTATTAGCAACAAAGGGGGTGCCAATCGCTAAAACTACTCCTAATGCAAGCAACTTAATGGCCCAATGCTTACGAATATCCCTCAAGGCTAATGTGAACACAAGTACTAGCAATAATACGGCGGAGTAGACCACGCCATTTTTAATATTCTCGCCATAAAAGACAAAGAAAACTGCAGGAATTGTAGCTAGATAGACGGTATTAGCCCATTTAAACGACTGGTTTTGTTGAATGTTGCGCGCCAATTGGCCAAAAGCAATCCCTAAAGTAGGCAAACAGAAACACACATAGGCCGGCTTAGTCACATAAAATTGGTGCGAGCTGTAATACAACTTCCAATAGTCGGGGACTGCCCAACCCTTTTGCACCCCATAGAAGGTCAGAACATACTTCACTATGTAAATTAAGGTCGGAGCCAGAAGCCCTATATAGATTAGGGCCCATAGTGCCTTTTGACTCTTGATACTGCGATGGCCATTGGCTAGGGATACTCCAAAACCCAGGGCGAAAATAGCGCCCAAGGCTGTGCGCTTCCAGATGCTGGCGTATTCATCATACTGGGCGGCAAAATTGTTTGAGAGGAAAAAGAGGTGAAAGCTGGCCCAAGCAAACAGAGCCACTATCAGCCAAGCTGGAATGGCTCGCCTTTGAAACAAGTAATGCCGATATTGATAAATGACCCACAAACTGATTAACGCGCCTGCGATTAAACAGACGTGACGAATGAGAATAGTTGATGGCAAATCCCAAATGGCATAGAGGGCGGCAAACAGAAACACCTGAATACTAACAAGCCATGTTGGGATGTAAGGCTTAATGCAAAGATCACTCCTTGGACTCTCCTTAAATTTCATTACTTTCATTTCTTACTGCCCCTTATCCCTTGGGATTAGCTCTTGGGCTTACCCCTAAATCAATCTATTTATACTGAACCATGTTGGCAATAACAGATAAAAAAGTCCTCTAAACTCTTTTCCCAAAGAATATCAAACGGATTTAGTCCAAAATTCCAGCATTTTTATATTGCCAACATTTCAAAAGATTAAAGTTTGCGATCTGGAATACACCGCACATTAAGCATCAAGCCCGCTAATGCCCAACCTGTCAAACAACCATTTACTCCAAAGAGGCTCTTTTAAAAAAATTAATCGTCTCTTTGAGACCATCCTCTAGATTGATCTTTGGCTCCCATCCCAGCTTCGCCTTGGCTAACTCAATATTGGGTTGGCGTTGCTTAGGATCATCCGATGGTAGTGGTTCAAATACCAACTTGGACTTGCTACCGGAAAGCTTGAGTATTGTTTCAGCCAATTCCAGCATGGTGAACTCACCAGGGTTGCCAATATTGACTGGGCCAGTAAAGCCCTCCTCAGAATTCATCATTCCGACCATCGCATCAATGAGGTCGTCCACATAGCAAAAGCTACGGGTTTGCTGGCCATCACCATAAATCGTAATGTCCTTACCTTCTAATGCTTGCACAATAAAGTTACTCACCACACGTCCATCATTGGGGTGCATGCGTGGACCATAGGTATTAAAAATACGGACAACTTTGATGTCCAACTGATGCTGGCGGTGGTAATCAAAAAAGAGGGTTTCTGCACAGCGCTTACCTTCGTCATAGCAGGAACGAATCCCAATGGGATTGACTCTCCCCCAATATTCCTCAGGTTGAGGATGCACCTCTGGATCGCCATAGACTTCACTAGTGGACGCTTGCAAGATACGCGCCCTTGTTCTTTTGGCAAGTCCGAGCATATTGATTGCGCCATGAACGCTAGTCTTGGTTGTTTGGACGGGATCGTATTGATAGTGCACAGGCGAAGCCGGGCAAGCTAAGTTGTAGATTTGATTGGTTTCTACATAAAGTGGAAAGGTCACATCGTGACGCATCACCTCTAAATGGGGGTTGCCGAGTAGGTGAGACAAATTTTGCTTGGTGCCAGTAAAAAAATTGTCCACTACCAAAACCTCATTACCTTCTTTGAGCAGTTTTTCAGTTAAGTGAGACCCCAGAAAACCAGCGCCACCAGTGATGAGGATTTTGTTATTGCGGTTGTAATTTTGCATAATTTTATTTTCTGAGCTTGGGGGATCAATCGCCACCAAATAAGTCGCGCGTATAGACCTTAGCTGTCACGTCATTTAACTCATCAACCAAACGATTCGACACAATTAAGTCAGCACGCTTTTTAAATGCATTTAAATCGTCAAGTACTTCAGAGTTAAAGAATTCTTTTTGGCCAAGAATGGGCTCATACACAATCACTTCAATGCCCTTGGCTTTGAGACGCTTCATAATCCCCTGAATGCTCGAAGCTCGCCAGTTA
>TBL_comb47_HYPODRAFT_10001896_pt1 | contig 26573 bp, 26 predicted proteins | sample TroBogypolimnion_40_FD_10682 | JGI IMG/M metagenome (IMG submission 10682) | reverse complement strand
TTTCTGTTGATTTGTGGTGTACAAATATAGTGCCTGACTCACCTATGGCACCAATCAGGCTTATTAGAAAATCCCTAAATAAGGTCGGACTTAAAAAATCTAAGAATGCCTTTCCATCATTAAGTCCCGTTGTATTAGCTAGGTCTTTAATAGAATGAACGCTCCATTGAAAAGGAACTGCATCATTAGGCTTAGTATTGGGAATGAGTGGGACACCTTGCATTACCGTTTCAAAGTCCATGAAAAAGTAAGGCCCTGGTAGTGAGCGCACTTTTTTAACCATCTCCTTACTAATATAAGGAGTATTCGATTGATGCGCTTGTCTGATGATTTCGTGACGTTCATTTGTAAGTGCTCCATCCGGAAGGTTTCTCAAATCATAGATTTTTTCTTTGCCCCATTTTTCAGCCAGTTTTTTCCCGGTATTGGGGAGAATGCTGATTGGAACTTCCGCTAGTTTAGGCAGCTCTGCAGAGCATTGCGTAAGAAATTGACAGGGATACGGAGTTTTGCATTTGAAGTCCTCTATATCCTCTATAGGCCTAGGCGAATCGAGTTGAACTATGGGGAGTAAATCACTGATCCAAGTCTTTACATCCGATAGTCTTTCGATTGCCTCACTTGTGACGTCCGCCTCAACTAGCAGACCTGAATAGTCTCCATCACCTTTATAAAGAAAATTTTTATTAATGTGGGCAATCTTCATTGAATTTAATTTGAGGCCGCATCCCAATGCTACATAGGCTTGGGAAGCAATGTCATTTAGGTGATGCGGCTTGGCTTCTTTAGATGATTTGACTTCAATCATTTCCCAGCCATCGTTATCCCGCTTTAAAACATCCACTCTTACCAAGATATTTTCGTATTCAAATGCAGCTTCATAGATAACATTAACCTTGGGATCTAATAAAGCGGAATTTGTTTTATTAAAAATTTCATCTTTGTTACTCTTGCCATCTAAATTAACGCCGTCACCATAATGTGTTCTGGCGAAATCTCCGAAGCGATTCCCAAGTGCAAAAAGATGAGACTCCAATATATCTTTCTTGACATGAGTTTCCAGCCAGAGCTTTTTATGACACTGGATGCCTGAGATGATTTTGCTTTTGGAGAGTAGTTGCAAGGCAGCTTTTCTGTTGACAGGTGAATTGTCAATATAACTGCCAGAGGGGTAAAAAACAATTAATTTCTATTACGAATTATTCCTGCAAATTTTATAAAAAACAATTGGGGATAGCTCTCATCTGTTTTTGATGCGATGAAATTTATAGTGATTGAAATTCAATTTCAGTCTCGTTTATAAAAATAAATTGACTAACTCATAATAGGCTCATCTTGTGAGCTTGTAGATCTGTATAAAGAAAACTGGATAAACAAATAGGAGTAAGTATGAAATACCTTTATTTCCTGTTGCTATGCGGTTCATTGGCGGCATGTTCCAGTCCTAAAGTGGTTGGGTTTAAGAGTCCAGAGCAGATGAGCCGTGTTGAAGTAATCCAGGCAGCACGGGAATGCGTCTCTGCCAAATTAAAACCCACAGTTCAGTATGTCTCGCAAAGAACTGAATTTGGGAATGTTGTAGTTCCAGTAGATGTTTATTGCGATATCTATAGATAGGTGGGGATATGTATACATTTGTAAGTGATGTTCTACATGTTCAAAACTCAACCCTTGATTCTTTTGTTTTTTATGCTGTAGCCGCAATCGTCTTAGGTGTTGTGCTGTTTTATTTCTGGAAAGTACTTGCACTTGGAGTATTTAGCATCTTTTGCATGAGTGTAATTTTTTCTCACAATGCGGCATTAGAGGTGGTTGCAAAAAATTCAGATGATTCCTTAGCATTGACGCAAGCAATCGGTAATAAAAAAGAGTTTATGGAAGATTGCTTAACCATTGCGATGAATACAAAAGATTCTTGCGAATCAATCTATAACGACAAACAATAATTAGAGTTAATAATGAAAAATTTAAACAAAAACATAGAGTTTATGAAATTACAGGAGCGTCAGCCAGCATTGGCACAGTGGTTAACTGAATTTAGCTCTCTATGTGATCCATTTAGCAAGCAGGATCTATCCTGGGGCTTATTGGGGAATGGGCTAATGATTGAGGCTACAGATAAGGATGCTTATCTTGATTTTTTAAAGTGGGTATCCGACATTGCGGGTGCCAAGTTTATTGAAGTGCAGCAAGACAGCCTTCAGTCCCTTAAAGATTTACTAAGTAAGGCTGATGGACCCACAATCATATTTATTGAGTCTGGCGGATGGCTAGAAGCAGAAAATCCATCGGAAGAAGATTTAGCAAATAGGAAGCTTGTTTCTGAAGCGTTAGATTTGATTAACGGCACGTCAAAAGTTATTACAAGTATCTGCAGTTCTTTTGGAGAGATTGCGGAGGCTTTCCGCTATCAAAATAAATTCGATCGCCATATTCTTTGGGCTTCGCCTAAGCCGAATTTTCACGCAAGTGATTTTTTGGAGCAACTTGGCGCTGACATAGTGAGTGATGATTTACTGAATGACCAGCATAGATTGGGGTGCATTCTATGTTTAGATTTTGCTAGTAAGCGCAGATTTGGAATGTTAGAGAAGACTTTAAAAAGAGTGGCATTTAGGGAAAAGAGAAAGATAGGCCTGCAAGATGTGCTTCAAGTGGCAATCAATGGCACTGGGGAGGGCTTGAGTTTTCAGGACTATCCAGACCCCGAGCAAATTGCCGCTCATGAAGCAGGTCATGCTGTAGTTGCAATGGCTGAATCAGGTTTTGAGAATATTCCGGATTGGGTGTCCATTATTCCATCTAAGGATATGGCTGGAGTAATGGTTCAAGATTACAGACATATATATCGCGGGGGTTTATTTAGATCATTTTCACAAGTACGGATTGCTATCAGAATAGATTTAGCCGGTAGGGTAGCCGAAGAGCTAATTCTTGGCGAGCTTAATGTTGGTGCAGATTGCGCTAACAGCGATCTTAAGGAGGCAACTTGGAAGGTATTTAATTTGATGACTAAAAATGGCTTTTCCTCTAACTATGGCATAAATGAGTATGACGGTGACAGCCTATTAGTAGTTGCGAATGGTTGCTTTGAGTCGCACTCTGAGGATTATCGAATTGAGGCTAAGAAATTCATACAAATGCAATATAGGGCTGTTAAGTTGATCTTAAGCAAAAACAAAAAACTTTTGCTTGCTATAAAGGATGGATTACTAGAAAAGCGTCTATTACTAAAGAGTGATCTAGATGGATTGGTAAAACATATGGTTATCCCCGAGAAAATAGCAGCCTAAATGTTTGTGGATTAACTCTTAACTCTAGTACTATATAAAAAAATACTTAATTATTCTAATTTTGATAATAATTAATCACGTTAGCTTAAGATAAAAACGATCATGTCTTCACCTTTAAATTTCGATACTTCTATATTTCAGCTTCCATTTTTCGGCGCAGAAATAGAAGAATTTAGCGCTGAAGGTCCTGATGAGTACGGGGACTACACAGTTTCGCTAAAAATTAGTATTGAAAATCAAACTAAAAATGATTGGAGTTCACTGGAACTTTGTGCCGTAGTCTTAAATGATGCGGGGCAACAGATTGGCGAGTCCAATTCCAAGGAGGAGGGTATAGCCTCTGGAGATAGCTCTGAATTAGAGCTATCTATCTGGAGGGTCGCCGGAGCACTTTTAAATGGTGATCGTCAAAAGTATCAAGCATTAGTTAAGGTGATGGCTACCTCTCCTAAAGAGCGGGAGTTAGGCTCATACTCAGTTCCTCTAGAAGCTTACGAAATTACGTCCTTGCCAGGGCTAGAAATTGAAAATCAGCTTCTAGTTATTGGCGGTTCAATTTGGCGTGCGGAGCCGGATTCTGAAGGCGATATCAATATTTACGCCAAGCTTTCCGTTCAAAATATTTCCAATAACCGAATGCCTAGAGTTCAATTTGTAGCCAATGTCTCAAAAGACTCCGAAGAATTATTCGATGCCGGTAGTACAGAGGAGTTGAAGCTTGGGGATATACAAGTAATTGGAGGTTATGGATATAGCAATGTAAATGATCTAAAAAATGCCATAGTTGATTGCAAACTTATTTACTCCTCATTGGCTGCTGAAGGCAGTGCATCAATTACAGGTATTGAGATGCACACAACTGAGCAAGAAATTAAAGGGGAAAAAAGAAAGTTAAGTTGGCCTAAGTCCGATGAAGGCGTCGATGAAGAAGAGTTAGATGCTTTTGAAAATGGCGGCCATGAGTTTTTCATCGCCGTCGAAAAAAGTCAAAGAATTAGGGCTAACGTAGTTTATGAGGAGGTAGATGGAGACTACGTGGGCGTATATTTTGGATACGAAGGCGGGGGCGTTTCTTCCGATGGTTTTTTCTGTCTCGATAGTAAATTCAGGGGGCTTGTAGCAAAAGATGAGACAGAGCTGCCTGCCAAATATCTCGATAAGTTATATGAACTTCAGGGGGTTCGAAGTCATTTTAGCGATTGGGAAGAAAACGATGATGGTAGTCAAGTATCGGATTTTGGAAAAAAGTATTTGAAAAATGCAAATACTGTGACATACGACAATATTTGGCAATACCAATCGGATGGATTTGTAGAGCAGGTATTACATGCTCTATCAAATGAGTGGAGTCTTATAACAACCTGGCCAATGCCCAACGAAAGTGTTAATGAAGAAGAGTTGGGCAGTATTAAAGATAGCAAAGTAGATATACCGATCAACCTAAAGGAGATGAACATGTCATCAAAGTTAGTATTTAAGTTAGTGGTAGAAGATGGTGGCAAGGAGGTATTTTCAAAGCCACTCTCATATGAGACCGTTGCAAGTATCACCTCAAGCTATGAGGATGCAGAAGAGAGTAAAGATTTTTTTGCATTGGTGGCGAAGCACCCAGCTTCTACGGTGAGAGAAAATGTTGCTTATAAAGATAAGATTTCTGAAGAAATTCTGTCTTTGTTGATGACTGATAAGTCAATACCTGTGTTGCGAAATCTGGTAAGAACTGAAGCATTTAAAGAGAATGCTTCTGCAGCAGATATAGAGCGTTTGATTCACCTAGATGTCGAAATTGCTCAAAATATTGCTGGTGACATTGATTCATACCAGCAGGCTGATGCAAGTAAGTTATGCGCCATTATTCTCAGCATGGAAGATCCATCTATTCTTGCTTCTTTAGCTGGTAACTACAGCACCCCCAAAAAGGTCCTTAAAGAGCTGGTAAACCACTCTGATCCATATGTGGCTTCTGAGGCTAAAAAGCGTCTAGAAGACTAATTTATGGCGAAGCTTGAGTTTCGATTGGTTGTGGTTGAGGATGGGAAAGAGGTCTTATCAGACCTTCTTTCCTGCGAGCTCTTAAGTACCATTGCGAACTACTATCCAGACAAAGCGAGTAGTGAGAGGTTTTTCAAATATGCATCTCTGCACCCATCAGCCGAAGTTCGTCAGCAAGTTGCCTATAAGGACAAAATTGACGAGGATTCTTGCCGTGTATTGATTGAAGATAATTCTGCTGCTGTTCTAAAGAATCTCTTAAGAAACTCTGTTTTTAGGGAAATAGCGACCCTTGAGATTATAGAAAAAATAATGAAGAGGGATCCTGAGCTGGCTGTAGCTGTAGCTCAAGATGTTGAGGCTTTTAAAGCAGTTGATATTCAAAATCTGGCAGATGTCATTGCCTCAAATAGTGACCCCTTTGTTGTTCTTGCGCTAGCTCAAAATCGACGGGCACCCAAAAAAGTATTAAGAGATCTTTCAATGCATGAGGATCCATTGATTTCAGAATCTGCTCGCGAAAACCTTAAATGAAGATGTTTGCTTGGGAGTAACTTGATGAAATGCCAAAACTGTAATCATGTCAACAAAGATGGAGCAAAATTTTGTGAGTCTTGCGGTAGCAAATTAGAGGTTTTATCGCAAGAAGAGTTCTGCGGCTCATGCAATTATCCAAACCCTAGCAATTTCAAGTTTTGTAAGCATTGTGGTGCTGCAAAAGTTGCATCGAATGCACCTCGCCCCATAGTGGCTAGCCCTCATAAATCTGATGATAAAAAGGTGGCGCCTAAGGCTAGGGAAGAGATCAAATCTAAACCTGCTAAACCAGAAAAGAAAAGCACACCTTGGGGTTTAATCTTTATTGGCATTGTTATTTTGGCTGTAGCCGTTTTTTTCTTTATTGGTAAATCAGGAAAAAATAAAGATGTAATGGATTCATCACAAGTACAAGCGCCAACTAAGGGCTCTGGAAAAGATAGTCAGGTAGTTCAAATTACGCCATCCAGTGTTCGCGTTCAGGCGATGCCACATATCCAATCAATGCTTTCTGCTATGCAAAGCAACAATCAATCTTCATTGGACGAAAATATCGGATTAATAAACGACCTAGCAAAACCTACCGGTGGAAATAGAAAGGCGGCACGGCAGTTTAATGATGCAGGACTGGTGGCCTTAAAGGCTAATAATTTAGATTTAGCGATTTCCAGTTTTAAGGATGCTGTTAATACAGACCTCACCGATCAGGAGGCTGCTAATAACCTTGGATATGCCTACTATCTCACTGGCGATCTTGATCATGCCAAGGGAATTATTGAGTACACCTTAGCCTTGGCACCCCAAAGAACCTCCGCCTGGACTAACTACGCAGTAATTCTATTTAAACAGGGCTCAAATGAGTCAGCAATTAATGCGTATTTAATAGCCTATAAGTATGCAAAAAATCAAGACAGACTTGTAATTTTTGTTGAAAAACAAGCCCAGGAGGATCCGGACGTTCAGCTTCACCCTTTTTATTCACAAGTTCTCACTGCAATCAGTCAGCACAAGTAAAGTCAGGGCTTAAATATGTCTAAATGCAAGCGTTGCCGAACCTCATTAAGTCAGGATGCAAGATTTTGTCCTGAATGCGGTGAAAAGGTCGATATTTTTTGTACGTCTTGTGGAGCCAGCATTTCAGCAACTGCGAGTTTTTGCGGAGAATGTGGTGAAAAGGTAGCCACTGGGATAGTGCCAGTTTATGAAAAAGCGTATAGCGGTTCGAATATCGCCTTATGCGCTTACTCAGCTAGTTTGCTACCACTTAAAGTGGATATTAACTCCGTAAAAGCAACTGGTCCTGATAGGGAAAAAGAATACTCCCTATGTATTAAGTTTCAAGTCAGCAACGATAGTCAAATTGCCTACAGTTCAATATTCGTCTCCACTCAAATTTATAACTCCGAAGGATTCATTGTTGAGGAAGGCAAGGAAGATTTTGACGAAGAAATCGAAGCTGGTGATGGTGCTGAATTTGAAACCTATATTAGCTCAGTAAAAGCTGGGTTATTGGGTGATAGCCCTGAGGGATTAAAGGTAGTATTGAACGTCTATGCTACCGAACTTGAGGCTATAAAACTATCTACAGTACAGTTACCAAGCAACCATTATGAAGTTGTTTCTTTGGGTTTAGAAAGCGATTCAAAAAATTTAGAGCTTGTTTCGGGAAGCGTTTGGATAGCTCCCGTCTGGGATGAAAGTGATCCTACCGTTGTAGCCCGAGTATGCATTCAAAATAAGACTACGAGTTATATACCCAAGGCTAAGTTGACATTAGATGTTCTAGATAAGGGTGAAAGGTCAGTTAATGATCGAGATTCTTATGAAGAACTAGTACCTGGCGGTTTCGTCAGTATCAATGTTGAGTGCCAGATACCGGAGAAGAAGGCAGATGGATGCTTTGCAGACATCACGCTTAGTTTGGCTCGTCAGGTTGCTGCAGGTAATACCCAATCATCAGGGGTTGAAATTGAGGCTAGTGAAGATGAGGATGAGGAGGATGAAGACGAGTCTGGCTCTAAAAGAATTTATATAAAAACTGAACCAGGTGGCAAGATCGTATTCGGTAAGCTAGATGACGAACAAACAGATTTATTACTTAAGGCTATTGAATCAGAGGATATGCCAGAGGAATTGCTAGATCTACGTTCAAATAGCGATAGTAATTTTAGAGAATACGAAGGCGTTATAAATTCTGGAGAAGATGGGGATGCTGGAAATGAAGGAATAATTGAAATAGATTCTGATGGTCCTGTTGAGTTGCCCAAAGACTCTGGCGGTGATTATGAGGATGGTGCCTACTTAGTGTATCTATCACTTAGCAAGGTTTCTATCGAGTTTGAATTCGAGCCAAGCGATGGAAAATTCGATAGTGATAAATTTACTGAAATATCAGTACCAATTGATCTTCCAGATTTCATAGAGCACGATCTGTATGGGCATCCTTCATTTAATGTTGTTACAGGCTATCAATATGATGGCGAATATATCGAGGAATATGACGGAGATTTGGTTGATCGTGGATATGATGACCTAACTGCCTTCATTTTAGTAAAGGATGGGGAGCCCACTCTTGTATACAAGAACTACAACGGGGAAGAATCTTGGAATGGTTTCGAGTCTAGTGAGAATACTGACGAAGCTAGCGATAAAAAATCCATTGAGCAAGTGCTTACTGAGCTATATGACGATAACCTTCATTTATTTCAAAAAGGTTATTTTCAAGTTCAATATAAAGGTAATGACTTTAAAGTCTACCAAGAAGATGGCTCTTATTCCGGAAGCTTTTTGACTTTAATTCACCATATTCTGTATTACGAAAAATTATATGAGGATTACTTTTCACAAGATACTGCAAAGCTTGCGGCACGGGTAATTAAAAATTCACCAGATTTGCCCCCTGCCTTTGAGGATGAGTCTGAAACCGACAATTTCGATGAGCTTATCTATGATGCTACTCAATTCACCTATGAATACATGAAGGATCACAATCTATATTGCGAAGAGATGAACGACTGGATTGAGAGTACAGAACAGGACTGGTCGCTACTAAAAAGGTCATAGTAGATTTAGGGCAGTTTGAGCAATTCATCTGAAGTTTTGTAATCACCAAACTAACGCGAGAATTTCAAAATGCCAATTGCAGCTAAAAAGAAGTCTAATACTAAAATTGTAAAAAAATCTACCAAAAAAGAAGAGGCTATTGTTAGCGCATCTAAGAAGGCTGCGCCTAAATCTATATTTAAAAGTACAAGTATTAAAAAGATTGATGATTTTCTTAATTCAGTATTAAAAAAATAGTAATTTTGAAAAGAAAGAATTTCTATGACCAAAAAGAAAAAAGCATCTGTTGAGCAAGATGAGCCTGAATATAAGCTTGGGATTTCTGTAATAGTCGAAGGCGAGGATTCTGACGATGAGAGTGGAATCGATCAATATGGCCTTGAGAGTGGTGATGAATTTTATCAGCTCATTTTTATCCAATCCTCTCCAGAAGGAGCTCTTGATGTAAAGCCAGCGACGTATGCCCTTATGACTTGGTGGAAAGTTCTCATGGGCAATAAAGATACGATTGATATTTCTAGCGACTCCAATGATTCAATGCTGAGATTTGAATCTACCTATACAGGCGGAGAGTTTAAGGGCGGGGGCTTGGGTAAAAAGGATAAGGTTGAAATTGATCACATAATTGAAGTTAATGAACTTGGTATGTTGGTATCTCTTTACTCCTATATTGCCAAGGCTATTCCGGATGATATGGCGAATGAGCTAGCCGTCTCATTGATGAATTTAAATCCCAAACTTCAATATGGAAGTATTGAGGTTTACACAACTGATGGCGAGGATGGTCAAGCTCAGCACTTTTTGAGATATAGAGCCTCTACCTGCCTTAAAGGTGTGAAGGTTGGCAAGGTGAATGTTATTGAGAATATGGTGGATCTGGCGCAGTCGAATCATGGGTGGATCTTGGATGCTATTTGCCAAACCCCCGAATATAAAAAGTGGTTATTAAGTTAATTTAGCAATCCAATTCATGTAAAGATGAAATTGATGAATTTGCCCTGGAGAGTTACCTTAATCAGTTTCGAGTTAAGGCTAACTGACTAGGGGCTTCCTTTTCTGGGGGACTAAGATAGGTCTTTAACTTTCGTCGCCGTTTTGACCTCAATTAAATACCTTAACCCGTCGCCCTCGCCAAAGCGATTTTTATATTTATATGCCTCGGATTCCAATCCTTTTTCAACATCAGCTTCAAAGCTAGTTAAGAATTTATCGGCAATTCCATTAAAGACCCATTTACTTTTAGGATTTAAGAAGCTATCTAAATGATCTGGCTTTATTGATAATTTAAATATTGCATTGCATTTTACGTTTAATTTCTTTCCGTCGGGCTCTACTGAAAATTCTCCAGATACCATTTCATCCAATCTTGGTCTAAAGAGAATAAATTTATCAGCCCCCTCTAGAATGTTTAAATCTATAGAACCATAACCATCTTTCTGCAAATGTTTTACGATTGGTGTATCTGCATCATCCGAATCTACTAACGTAAAATTTCCGTGAATCTTAATAAATCCGGATGCCATTTTTATACCCCTTTAATTAAGAAATATTATCCATTTTTTTAATTTAATCCAACATTTTACTTTTCACGATTCTGATATAAATTTACCTGCAAACTGGTTGATCTATATCAAATTGAATATGTATTTCATTAAGTTTGATGAATGAGCTAACTCCGCAAACGTCTGGAGCGAGACTTGCTTTAATGTGAGCTTTCCAGATCTGCAGAGTTTTCTTTTTATGGTGTTTGATTCCGATCTAGGTCACAAAGAAACAGCAAAACCACCTGCGGGTAGTTTTTTATTAGCCTAAGCGTCTTCTATGGATCTTGATCTCAACTTGTCAACGCAACAGTTTGGAGCAGCGAAGTGCCTAATCTTGAAGGCGACTAGCCAAGCTTCTGTAGAGCGGGTTTTTCAGTCTATTTAGAAATCGTATCCATAGACTTAGCTTTAGCTTGGATGTTTCGCTAAGATGATTCTTACAGTTACAACTGGCACCGCAAACGATCGTAATGCCTTGATCGCCATAGTTATTATGGCTAGCCAGAATTTGTTCTGGCATTACTAGTGCATTTAATGGCTTATTCATAATCACGTTTGCTCTCTAGAGTCCGTTTAGGTTAACCGGTAGTTTTTAACTTCACCGCAAAATCGGCAATTCCCAGTTTGAACAAAAGTTTGGCTGCCGCATCCAATGTTTTAAATTCCCGAGTTTCTTTCTTGCCCGTTTCCAGTGGTTTGCCATCAGCAACAATCATGTAGCCCTGTGACATCACCCCGTAATGAACCTGAACCTTTTTAAGCGCTTGGGCATCTAATAACAACTTCATATCCCGTTCGTTCATACAAGCCTCACTTCACCGTCATTAGGGCTACTAAAGAGATCGCCTTGCTCAACCTTCGCAATCAACTGACCGGGCTCTACTTGCAAAAAATCACATAGCTTTGAAAGCACTTCACGGTCAAAGCTATTGACTCGGTCGTAGTAATAGCGATCTAAGGTAGCGCGTGCAATGCCAGTGGCTCTACACACATCAGAAACCTTGATGCGGTTTGCACCGAGGATGGTCAATCTCAGCACTTTTTGAGATACAGAGCCTCCACTTGCCTTAAAGGCGTTATGGTTGGGAAGGTAAATGTGATTGAAAATATGATAGAGCTAGCTCAGTCTAACCATGGGTGGATCTTGGATCTTATTTGCCAAACTCCCAAATATAAAAAGTGGTTATTAAGTTAGAAATCCTATTAAAAAATTATATAAATTAAAAACTGATATACAAAAAGAAAGGTAATGATTATGGCCACCCTATATTTTCAGATTGAATGCGAAATTGAGCTTTTTGCCAGTGCATCAGATAAGAAAGATCTTAAGAAAAATAGCGATACTAAGATTGATTCTGTTGTTTTAAATTATGAGGGTGGTCAGGGGTTCTATATTGAAATGAAAGACTTTATTGCTGGTGCTGATGTTGGATTTAGTATTGAGCCTACTTTGAAGACTTGGGTCAAAGGTGTTGCAAAAGTTAAACCCAAAGCAGATTTAGCTCGTTATGTGGAGGCGAATGCAAACCCAGAATTTTTCTTTCATCACTTAAAAATGGATCCATGGTGTGAACTTTATGGAAATAAGAAAAGTGAGCCTGTAAAAATAAAATGTGTAGTTAGTGAATCAAAGCCAAAGTAGTAGATTGAGAATGATTAGGTTAATATTGCCCATGACTGTTTCAGTAGGCTATTAACTTAAAGTATCAGTAAATAATTCCAGAGTTCTTTTGTATCGATAGACTTAATTTATATGTGGAAGCTCCTATGGGTTTTAAGTTAAAAGTAAAATTATCAGGAAATTTTGAGGCTAAAAACAATCCAATTTCCCAAGAATTTCTTTCAGAGTATTTCTCTTGTGATAGCTACGATCTTGAACTGCATATGGCGGCAAAATGGGGTGGACCTCTCTCCCTTCGCTTAAGTAAAAATGAACTTATTGATGGCGATATTTCTATAAGTGAGACTAAAAAAGTAGTTTGCTTTTCTCTTGATGCAGAATATTCTGTTAGTTGGCTAGGTAATAAGTTTAAAAAAACTGACTTTACTGAAGCGACGAAGATTTTTCTTAATCAGATCATCGGTACTCGAAAGCGTGAATCTAAATTTGGAGATGCCACCTATCATGATGAGATCTATGTAGAAGTGGTGAAATCAGAAATATCTGATATTTCAATCAAATGAAGCTAGGCGTTACTTTAAGTAACGCTTGTCAACCACATGCAAAAACCACTTTGGAGCAACGAAGTGCTAAACGGTTGCTCCAAACTTCCTTTGGTTTCGAAAACCAAAGAGTGAACCAGCACTTCATTTAAATCCCTGAATTTGCTTACACATTTGCTTACACACCGACACTGACCACCAGCAGAGCCCCTGTTTATATGGCTCTACCTTGGATGTCTGCTCTCACGACGTGAAACTGATCCACTTTTTTTGGCATTTTTAATGTCCTTATTCATTCTTCTTGGATTTAGTCAGCCTTGATGTTTGCAGATTTCACTATCTTTGCAAAATTTTGGATATCATTTTTAACGTAGGTATCTAGTGATTGCGAAGTGCCACCAAAAGGCTCGGCAGCTTGAATAAATAGTTGCTGAACTACCTCAGGACGCTTTAATATTTCATTGACGTCTGAATTGATTGACTGAATGATTGCGGCAGGAGTGCCTGCAGGTGCATATAGCGCTACCCAAAAGACGCTATTAAATCCTGGGAAACCACTTTCAGAAACTGTGGGAACGCTTGGCAGATTTGGGGAGCGTTTTTCACTAGTCACCGCTAATGGGCGAAGGCGCCCAGCATTAATAAAGCCAATTGATGCAGTAAGTCCAGAGACTAAAACCGGTACTTGCCCTCCCAAAACATCAGCAGCAGCAGGGCCACCACCTTTATAGGGAACATCAACCATTTTGATGTTAGCTGTAAATTTAAATTGCTCACCAGCAATATGTTGTAGTGAGCCAATCCCAGCGTGCGCATAACTTAATGAGTCGGGATTGCTTTTCGATACCGTCACAATATCTTGAAGTGACTTGTAAGGGGTTTGTGGATTGACTGAGATAGCATTTGGAGTGGAGGCCAATCCAACTATGGGAGCAAAGTCCCTAGGAAAAATTTGGGCTTTAGTGCCTATTAGTGCAGGATTTGCAGCATTACCACTACTAGCGGCCAAGAGGGTATATCCATCATTTGGTGAGTTTGCTACAAACTCAGTTCCGATCATTGCATTAGCGCCTGGTTTATTTTCTACTACTATCGAGGCCCCTATTTTTTCTGTCAACTTTTGGGCAATCATCCTCGTTATAACATCAGTGCTTCCACCTGAGCCATAAGGCACAATGATTTTGATCGGCTTATTGGGGTAAGTGGATTGTGCAAAACTGGGTGTGATATTCCAAGAAATGAGTATCGCTAAACCAGACAAAATAACTTTTTTCATGTCATTCCCTTCTAATTATTTTTTTATTAATTTAACGCAGTTGCAATGCTTCTAATTTAGAAACTTCATTTCCTGCAATTTGGCCGCTAATAATGCATTCAGCCAAATTACCACCCGATAGATATAAAAATCCCCATATTGAGCCTATTTCCCCAGCAACATAGAGCCTTGGAATAACTTCATCAAATGTATTTAATACTTCTTGTTTTGTATTGTGAATGAGGGCGCCCTGGGTATTAGATACCACTGGCCAGACTTCACCGAAATAGTAAGGGGCAGAGTGGATGGGTATTCTGGTTTGAGAGGGCCTACCAAATTCATCGATTTCATTTGAGCTACATAGAGAGTTCCATTCTTGAATCGTATTGTTAAGCGTATCGATTGGCATATTAGTTAAAGTTGCCAACTCTTCAAGTGAATTTGCTTTTTTTAAGATACCTAAATCAACTTCTTTGAGATTATCAGAGCTCCATTCGTATACATCAATATCGGGATCATTGATAAAAGCTTTTGCAACTGGATATAGTTTTCGGCCTTCATCATCAAATAACATAAACGCGGGTAAGTTTGGGAATCGATTTTTACTGGCCTCATATTGATCCATATAGCGATGACCTGTATCGTGTCCATAAGGCTCATATTCATTCATGAAGCGCTTGCCATCTTGATTGATCAGAATCCAAGACATGCGAACATCTGTTGACGTCACGCCTCTTGTCCAGTCTGGCAATTTTTTACTCCTGATGCCAAAGGGGTACTTGGGGTCTGTATGACGAAATCCATAGCTGCCATGGAAATGCCACATATGCCCAATATCTGCGCCTAAGGCTTGAGCCATTTTGATTCCATCTCCAGTGTTGCCAAGAGTGGCAGCAGGTAAAACAGGGTGGAGTTGCCAATATTGACGCTGCATTTCAATGCCTGCCTCAAATCCTCCGCAAGCTAGAACTACTCCACAACGCGTACCGATTCTTCGGATTTGATTATTGGCTTTAACTAATAATCCAGTGATGACCCCATTCTTATCCGTAATTAATCTTTGAACGGCGCTGGAATAACGTACTTCAACACCAAGATTTTTGACATTATCATTGATGACCTTAAAAGCATTGGCGCCTGATTTGAGAGATTTTGCTCTCGGAAACTCTTTTCTTTGATCAAATCCAGGTACGGAATCGTATTCCATAAATTGAAAAGCTTCATAACCAGGTAGAGGGTAATTTGCTGGTCGATCTAGTGTGCTTAGACTTGCATTGTTAACCTCACCTAATTCTTTTAGTAGTGAAGGAAGCTTAACCATTTCCCCCGCAAAGTGACTTAATAGACTGTCATTAATTGTTTGCGCATTAGTTGCTTTTAGATACTCATAGGCCTTTTCTTGATTAGTCGCAATCCTAAAACCGCCCCCCGAGCAAATCGACAAGCCACCTGGGATGCTCATCTTTTCAAAAATGATCGCTTGTCGTCCAGCCTTGGCCGATGCAATTGCAGTCATGCCACCCGCAAAGCCATATCCCACAATTGCAACATCAATGACTTCGTCAAAATGGGCTGGCTCTGGTTGGTCCTCAGAAAACACTGTCATAGATAGAAAGCCTTGAGTAATAAGTAGTTCCGCATAGCAGAACATTTAAATTAAGTATTAACCATTTTGAAATAAAAAAAACATATTGACAAGTATTTAATAAGGTTTTAGAGTCTTTTTAACTAAATAAATAAATTCTGCAATGCAGTACAAAAATAATCTTACGCGAAATCAAGTGATAGCTTCAGCCGCTGGCACCCTAGAGGTTCTAGAGGCAATTAGTCAATTAGGGGTACCTTCTTCTTTGGGGTCAATCATTGCTGCTACCGGTAGACCAAAAGGGACGGTTCATCGAATGGTCTCAACCCTTGTAAATACCGGTTTTGTAGGGCAGGATGAAGCAGGGCATTATTTTTTGACTTTAAAAGCATGGCGCATTGGATCGGTAGCAGTTCAGACTTTAGATATTGCTGATAAAGGGAGGCCGATCCTCAGTAAACTGGGCTCAGAAACTGGTGAGACTGTTCATTTGTCTGTACTAGATCCCTCGGGTAGCGTTGTATACATTTCCAAGGTAGAAAGTCCTAAATCTATTAGTGTGCAGACCAGGCTTGGCCAAATCAATCCTTCCTGGTGCACTGCAACGGGAAGAAGCATTATTGCTTTTAATGAATCAGTTGCCCAAAAAGTTTTATCAGAAAAGCTTGAAACATTTACGAATAAAACGATTACCAGTCCTACCAAGATAAAAAAATTACTCGATGAAGTTAGGATGAATGGCTTTGCAGTGACCTTGGCTGAGAATCATCCTGAAATGGGCGGTATCGCTGCACCAATCCGAGATCACACCGGCAAGGTAATTGCTTCATGTGGCGTTGCCATTCCAGAATTTCGCATGAATGCAGACCTCATTGATCGGTTCATTCCTCTTGTGGTAGATGCGGCAAATAAAATTTCAAATCTACTAGGCTATACAACTACATTAATTAAAAAGGAAATCTCTCATGCATGAAGAGAGTTGTGACATTTTGATTTTAGGGGGAGGGGGTGCTGCCCTTTATGCGGCAATTAAAGCCCATGATGCCAACCCTAACTTAAAAATTGTATTAGCGAGCAAAGGCTTGATTGGCAAAAGTGGTTGTACTCGAATGGTGCAGGGTGGATATAACGTTGTTCTTAATTCAGAAGACTCGTTTGATAAGCATTATGACGACACCTTGCGAGGCGGTGGATTAATTAATGATCAAGAGCTTGCATGGACCCTGGTGACGGAGGCTCCAAACCGGATTATTGAATTAGAGAATAAGTTTGGATGCTATTTTGATAGAAACGCTGATGGCAGTATCCATCAGCGCGCACTTGCAGGCCAATCATTTAATCGAACTGTTCATAGTGGAGATCTCACTGGCATTGAGCTAATGAATAGATTGCTTGAACAAGTATTAGTTCGAGATATCAAAAAACTGAGTGAAGTACGCGGCATTGATTTATTGTTTGATGCCAATCAGGAACGGATTATTGGGGCCGTTCTTATGGATTTTAATTCGGGTGAATTAATCCAGATGAAAGCTAGAGCGATATTGCTCGCAACAGGAGGGGCTGCCCCACTATATAAGTTCACTCCAGCATCTCTAGAAAAAAGTGGCGATGGCTTAGCGATGGGTTTTAGGGCTGGTGTCGAAATGATCGACATGGAAATGATGCAGTTTCATCCAACAGGATTAATTGCTGGAGATTCTGTGATGACCGGTACGGTATTGGAAGAAGGTCTAAGGGGGGCCGGCGGACACCTTTTAAATATAGATGGTAAACGTTTTATGGAAAATTATGATCCCGCCAAGATGGAGCGTTCCACAAGAGATCGCGTCTCTAGATCAAGCTATATGGAAATACGAGCTGGTAGAGGCACTCCTCAGGGTGGAGTCTTTTTGGATGTAAGGCATCTAGGAAAAGAATTCTTACTCAAATCATCTCCTGGCATGTACAAGAGGTGTTTATCTGTTGGATATGACATGGCAAAAGATCCCATACAAGTAACTCCGACAGCGCACTTTCAGATGGGTGGAATACGCATTGACCCCCTATGTCGAACTTCGATTCCAGGCTTATATGCTGCCGGAGAGGATGCTGGAGGGGTTCATGGGGCTAACCGCTTAGGTGGTAATGGGGTTGCCGAGTCGATTGTGTTTGGTGGTGTTGCTGGTGAGGCGATGGTCAATGATTTAGAAAGCAAATCGGTGCCAAGCAATCAGAGTTTCGGCAATTTAGAGGAAATATTCAATAAATTAACTCCTTTAAATGGCAGCTTAAATCCCTTTCACTTGCGTAAGGAATTGGGAGTAATGGCCTGGGATCAAATTGGAATTATTCGTAGCAAAGATTCTCTTGAAATAGCGCAAGCAAGTTTGGATGACTATGAGGAAAAATTGAAAGGAATTCCAATTCAAGAAAAAAGAGCTGGTAACAGTGCCTTGCATGAACGAATGAATTTAGAAAATTTGATTGCAGTCGCAAAATTAATAGCAAAATCTGCTGCATTGCGTACTGAAAGTAGAGGTAGTCACTATCGCGAAGATTTTCCAGAAATAGACCAAGAAAATCTTTATAACATTTACCTTAAAAAAGATGGTGATGGAGCAATTCATTCTGAAAAAAGACCCGTTAAATTCACCAGGAGAAATCCAGAGCAACTTCGTGGTGAAACTGTTATTCCCAAAGGAATTTCTAAATTAGCAGGTGACTCCAAGATGACATCAGAGGTTTGAAATGTTGAGAATTTATTCAGCTAAAAATTGGAAATTCTTATTTCATCGGGTGAGTGGATTAATTCTGTTAATTTACTTCTTACTGCACGTGCTTTCGATTTCTACCGCCTTACTATTTGGCCAAGAAGTATTTGATTCGGTGATGAACGCTTTTAAATCCAACGCATTCCATTTGGTAGAGGCCATCGTAGTTATTTGTGTTTTGGGCCATGGATTAAATGGGCTCCATATCATTGCAAGTGAGCGCGGTTGGTTCAAAAATAGGCAGGGCAGCCAATGAAACAAACTTATTTAAGTGGTAATTCATTGGGTCTTAAATTGTGGAGGCTGCAGCGCAGCTCAGCAATTTTTGTAATGGTTTTAGTTGCCATTCATTTGATTCTCCAGTTTATAGTTTTTAATTCAGATGCTATTACTTTCCTGGAGGTATCTAATCGGATCAAAAGCGGATTCATCTTAGGTATTGATGTAGTTTTACTAATCTCAGTATCCGTTCACGGATATCTTGGATTTCGTAGTATTTTGCTCGACTATATTAATTCTTCACGCCTTGCTTGTTTTGTAACTTACACAATTCTATTGGCCATCGCCTCGACCATTCTATATGGCTTAGTTGCATTGCGCGCCTTCATTTAGCGGAAACCACATGTCAAACGTAGAGTCCTTTGAAATTACATTAGAAGTATCTAGAACTGATAGTGATGATCATGTTTCATTTAGGGTCCCTGTCCCCAGTAAAAATAGTCGAGTATTAGATGCTTTGCTTTATGTTCGACACAATATCGATCCATCCTTGGGTTTTCGCTATTCATGCCGTGCGGGTATGTGTGGGTCGTGCGCTGTTGTAGTTAATGGTAAAGAGGGCTTAGCGTGTCAAACAACAATTGGCTCATTACACTCTGATGTTGTTCGTGTCGAGCCAATGCGCGCATTGCCAGTATTGAGAGATATCATGTGTGATATGGATCCCTTTTTTAAAACTTTAATCAACTCACACGCTGCTTTAGTTTCTAATGACCCGGATAGAACAACACTCAGAATTATGCCGCCTGGGGAAGAAGTTCGAAAATCAATTCAAGACCAAAATGGCTGCATTACTTGCGGAGCTTGTTTTTCAGCATGCGAGTGGTCAGCTACTAAAGAAGGGTATTTAGGTCCCTCGGCTATGAATAGAGTCTTGATGTTAGCTTTAGATGAGCGCGACTCGCTAGGAAAAAAACGACTACGTGGAATTGCTACTGATTCAGGCATATTACGCTGTCACGGGCTTGGGAACTGCTCTACCGTATGTCCAGTAGATATTCCTCTGCAAGAGGGCATGCAAAAATTAAAGGGCTTAATTAGCAAGGGCGATTTTGATTGATGCAAACGCCTGAATTGAACTTTTCTAATGCTGATTTAGTGGTTGGTAATGTACCAAATTATTATGCGCAACTTGAACCAAAAAAAATAGCGCTTTACGATGGGAAAAAGTCAATCACTTATGGAGAGTTGAATGCTCAGGTAGATATCTTAGCTTCCGCATTAATTACTTTAGGAGTTAAGTCAGGCGATATCGTATGCGCATATCTACCGAACTGCATAGATTATGTTTTAGTCGTATTAAGTGTTGCGCGTGCAGGGGCGATTTTTTCACCAATTAATCCTCGTTACAAAAGTGTTGAAATTTCTGAAATACTGCAGCAGTCAAAGCCAAAAATTATTTTTACCAATGTCGAGCAAGCAAGAAATGTAAAAGAAGTTCTGAGTGCATGGGCGGATAAAAAAACGATCGTTATTGAAATTGATGGTCAGGATGCTAATGGAAATATTTCTCTGGAAAAACTGCTTTCTACAGAAAAAATAAAAATACAAGTTTGCAATGAGAATCAATTCTTCAGTTTGATGTTTACCTCTGGCACAACGGGAAAGCCAAAAGGTGCTTTAGCAACACATAAAGCGAGAATGCTTTGGGTTCTGAATGCAGCGATTCAATATGGTTTAAATAGTCAAGATATCTATTTGGGCACTATGCCTCAAGTACATTCAGCGGGCTTAACATTTACATTAATGCATCTTTATGTTGGTGCAACTGTTCGGATCATGCCTCATTTTGATGCAGATGAGTTTATAAAGATCGTTAACGCTGAAGGGATCACATCCTCTTTGACGGTTCCCACAATTCTCACAATGCTAGTGGAGGAATTGGAGAAGCAGCATCAGGATTTAACTTCTACAAACCTAAAGCGAGTTGTGACATGTGGGTCGCCGCTTTCAATAAATACAAAAATGCGAGTGCTTGACAAAATTAGCAAGCAATTATTTGATTATTATGGATCTACTGAATCCAATAGCATGTCTGTTCTCCGCCCTGAAGATCAATTAAGAAAGCCAGAATCGGTTGGTCAGGCATTTCGTGGCGTCAGACTAAAAATAATGAACATTCACGGCGCGGAATGCCCTACTGGAGAGGTGGGCGAGGTTTGGTGTATTAATCCTTCTGTTATGACTGAGTATCTGAATCGACCAAAGGAGACCTCGGAGGCTTTCACAGATCGCTGGTATCGCACTGGAGATTATGGTTTTTTAGATGAAGAAAGATATTTACATCTTGCAGGCAGACTAAATGATGTCATTATTAGTGGGGGCATCAATATTTATCCTGCAGAAGTTGAGCAAGTTCTAATGACCCATCCTAATATTCTCGATGCTGCAGTAGTGGGGGTGGATGATCCCAAATGGGGTCAAGCCGTTAAGGCTTATTTAGTAACTCGCGGCCATGTGAATATTGAAATAGGTGAAATACAGACTTTTTGTGAAAAGCGTATTGCAGCATTTAAAAAACCGAGGTATGTTGAGTTTCGAGAGTTTTTACCAAAAAATGCAGGTGGTAAAACCGTTAAAGCCGATTTAAGTGGAGTCCAGAATGTCTAATACATCAAATTCTTTATTGGCTTGCTCAGTTAAGGATCGAATTGCGATTCTTACATTGACTGATCCCCCAAAAAGAAATGCAATGAGTATTGTGTTGCGAAAAGAATTAATGGCGTGCTTGCAAAAAATAGAGTCACTTGATGAGGCTGATGCCATCATTATTATCGGGGATGGGGATAAATCTTTTTCAGCAGGTGCTGATATCAATGAGGTGGCTACGAGAACACCTGCTAAAGAGCTTTCAATTGAAGCGCAACTACGACGTGAGTTACCTCGCCTGATTGAAACTATGCGGATTCCTACTATTGCTGCTATTAATGGATATTGTTTGGGCGCTGGTCTAGAGCTAGCTTTAGCATGCACTTTACGAATTGCCTCTAATAACGCAATCCTAGGACTTCCTGAAATTAATTTAGGCGTCATACCTGGCAGCGGCGGTACCCAAAGATTAATTCGTTTTGTTGGCCTGGGTAGGGCGATGGAATTAATTACGATAGGTGAACCTATTTCAGCAGATGAGGCTCTGCGAATCGGCCTAATAAACAAAGTTTGTGCCCCAGTAGAGTTGATGGACGTAGCGCAATCATTGTGTAAAAAATGGCAAAGTAAAGGGCCCATTTCTTTGATGCTTGCACGAGATGCAGTTCTTAAGAGTCTTGACTTAGATTTGCAGTCAGGAATCGATTATGAAAATAAATTATTTGCTTTAGCCTTAGCAAGTAACGAAAGAGATGAAGGAATTGCTGCGTTTAAAGAAAAGCGCCCTACAAATTTTCGAAAATAATTCAATATTTGTATACCTTGAAAACAATCGCAGAACAATACGCTGAATTTTTAGTTCAATTAAATTATCAGCAGGTCCCGGATGAAGTTATCTTCAGCGCTAAGCACCATATTTTAGATACGATTGGTGTTGCAATTCGAGGGAGAACACATGAGAATGCAGTCAACTCTTTAAAAGGATTGCTTGAGGTAAATAAGAACGCACAATTCACACCAGTTTTGGGTTCCAAGGTAAAACTTTCAACTGAATATGCTGCTTTAGCCAATGGGATCGCTGCTCATTGCCTTGATTTTGATGATACTCATACCGATTCCATTGTTCATGGCAGCACCATCATTACGCCAGTTATACTTGCTTTGGGTGAGGAGCTCAATTCATCTGGAGAAGAACTTTTAACAGCATTTATTGGCGCTTGGGAGGTTGCTGCCCGGATTGGTTTGGCCTCTAAGGGCACTTTTCATAAGAGAGGCTTTCACACAACCTCTATTGCTGGGATTTTTGGTGCAGTTGCCGCAGCCTCAAAGTTACTTCATTTAAGTGAAAATGAAATTATTAATGCACTTGGTTTAGCGGGAAGTCAAACTTGTGGTATCAATGAATACTTATCTAATAGCTCATCATCTAAAAGTATGCACGCAGGATGGAGCGCTTTCTCGGGTATTTTATCAACCCGATTTGCGAAAAACGGCATGACAGGACCGCATTCCGTATTTGAAGGGCGTGATGGTATTTTTAAAACCTATGGCATCTTTGATGAATGTGATTTGTCGATGGCAACAAACTCATTATTTGAAACATGGGAAACAACACGAATTTCTATTAAGCCTTACCCTTGCTGTCACTTTGCGCATGCCTTTATTGATTGCATAGGTAACTTACTTGAAAAAGGTGTTCAGGTTGAAGCAATTTCTGCCATAAAGTGTTATGTTCCAGAAATTGAGCAAGCCTTAATCTGCGAGCCATTTGCTGAGAAATTACGTCCAGTGACTACGTACGGAGCTAAATTTAGCCTACCATTTTTACTTGCTGCAAAGTTGTTAGATAAAAAAATTAATCACAATACTTTTGTCTTAAAAAATCTTAATCGAATTGATATTGCAGCTATTTCAGATTTAGTGAGTTATGAAAGTGCTAATCCGTCAACAACGATGTTTCCAAAAACATTTCCGGGGCATTTGTTGGTAACGTTAAAGGATGGAAGTGTCATCAGTGAGCGCTTAGATATTAATATTGGACATCCTGATAATCCGATTTCCCAGGAAATTTTATTAGATAAATTTTCAGATAATTGCAGTGGGCTAATCAGTCAGCAAGCGATTAAAAAAATAGTTGATTCGGTCATGCTTTTACCTAAATCTTCAATTAAAGAGATAACATCTTCAACACAAGCTACGGTGTAATTATTTTATAAGGATGGAGAGCTAAATGAAATTATATGAAAACTATCAATACTTAAAATTTGATAGACCTTCTGATAGGGTCCTCAGAATTACTATTAATCGGCCTGAAAAATTAAATTCGCTGCCTTGGGAGGCTCATGGAGAGCTCTCTAGAGTTTGGCTTGATGTTGATAAGGATAAGGAGACTAATGTTGCCATTATTTGTGGGGCAGGGAAAGGGTTCTGTGCAGGCGGTGATTTCGGTATGGTCGAAAAAATTATCAATGACTATGAAATGCAGGCAGAAGCTTTACGAGAATTTCGAGATCTTTGCTACAACATGATCAATTGCTCTAAACCGATTGTATCTGCTATACAGGGGCCAGCAGTTGGAGCGGGATTAGCTACGGCACTAATGGCCGATATTTCAATCGCTGCAAAATCTGCTAGATTGATCGATGGGCATACTCGACTAGGTTTGGCTGCGGGAGACCATGCTGCAATGATTTGGCCTTTACTTTGTGGAATGGCTAAAGCAAAGTACTATTTGTTAACCTGCGAGCCGGTGATGGGCGAGGAGGCCGAACGTATTGGTTTAGTTTCGATGTGCGTACCGGATGAAGAATTGCAAGCCAAGGCAGAAGAGGTGGCTGCAAGATTAGCCAAGGGAGCTCAACGACCTATTCGCTGGTCTAAATATGCTTTAAACAATTGGTTTCGTATGGCTGGACCAATCTTTGATAATTCTGCAACATTAGAATTGTTAAGTTTCAATGGGCCAGAGGTAAAAGAAGGCTTAGCCTCATTAAAGGAGAAGCGAGACCCTAATTTTGATTTTAAAGTTTAGTTTTTACTTTTTATTTGACTAATCAATTACGATCTTTGCCCATTATTAGCCCAAAAATTTCTCATTTACTTACAAAACTATTCACTTTACCAATCTATCTTTTCAACCTCAAAGATTTTTCATTGTTTACTCAATCAGAAACCCAAAAATAGGAAATTGTTAAATGAGTCTAGCTTGATGGGCGACTACATATATTCATAATGGAAATAATTAAAACTAATAGAGTTGGACCAATGATATTAAATGACTTAGAGATCGCTATGTTGAGAGGGGATCATGGCGTCGTAGTCAAAGAATCCATTGAGTTTCAAATTGAAGTTGGAAGCTTCTTTGGCGCAAAAGAATTTGTGCCTATTACTAACGCTCATGTTATGGGTGATATCGAAGTTATGGGTGATGGGGGTTTGGGGATTTTAGAAAAAATGTCAAATAGCGAGGTTAAGTGCAGGGTGCCAACTTCTAGTAACGCAAGATGTATGCATTTTGGCGACTTTGATAACTTGCGAGCTGATGAAGTTGAAGTGCAAAAAGAAAGAAAAATCATCGGGTATCTAAAGGATATGAATATTGTACCAACTGATACCTGTATTAACTATCAAACAGTTTATCAACCGAAGCTAGGAGAGCATGTGGCATGGGGTGATACAGGAACGGTTATTTATGCTAACTCTGTTTTGGGCGCTCGTACGAACTATGAGGGTGGTAAAGCAAGTTTTGCTGCTGCCATAACTGGGAGAACTCCAGCATATGGATTTCATTTAGATGGATGCAGAAAGGGAACATTTTTAGTTAATGTGGATGCAGAATTAAATGACTTTGCAGACTGGGGTGCTCTAGGAAAAATAGTGGGTCATCCGCATCAGGATTATTTTGCTGTGCCGGTTTTTCAGGGAATTAAGGAAATACCCTTTTCCGATTCTTTGAAACATCTTGGGGCATCACTTGCAAGTTATGGTTCTCTTGCAATGTTTCATATGGTCGGCATAACGCCTGAGGCGCGAACACTAGCTGAAGCTTTTAAAGGTGAAGTGCCCAACGAGGTCATGACAGTTAAAAATTCCGACATTGATGCTATTTACTCCGGTTATAAATATAAAGAAGGCGCTAATAATGTTGTCGTATTTTCAGGACCTCAGCTCTCACTTTTTGAGGTTCAAAATTTGGCTAACTTATTTAAAAGAAGAAAAGTTCATAAGTGTATGACGGCAGTAATTACTACAAATCATGCTATTTATAGTGATGCTTTGAGGCTAGGTTATATCGCTGATTTAGAATCGGCGGGGGTTAAAATACTTCAAGGAGTTTGCTTTTATATCCTTCAAAGATTGAGTGAGATTCGTAAAGAGAATGACTGGACAAACTTAATCTCTAATTCTGGAAAAATAGTAAATACAATTACCGCCCATAGATTCAATACTGTTCTGCGCCGAACTGCTGATTGTGTAGATATTGCATGTACCGGGGTATTGAAATGAGTAAATTAATTTCAGTTAAGAGAGCTCACGGGCCTTCAATTGAAGGGCAGGTTCTAGTCATGCGAGAGGGCTTTAGCCCTAGATATGACTTAGACCGTATTACAGGAATTATTTCAAGAATAGGTCATAGCGTTGAAGGCGAATCTGTTTGCAATAAGATTCTAGTGATACCTACCGTGAAAGGTGGGGTTGCTGGTGGATGGGCTTTTTTCGACTTACTGTATAAAAATATTTCACCCAAGGCGCTTATATTTGGGAAATTGAATCCAGTCATGGTTCAGGGTGCCGTTCTTGCAGGTTTAACGATAACCGAAGGATGGTCTGAAGACTTACTCAGCATTTTAAAAAATGGTGATCGCGTACGCATTGAGCCAGAAAAAAAGCGGCTAGAAATTTTTTCTAATTGATGTTGGCAATTCTCAGTAATATTTTTGTCGGTTTACCCGACAAATTAGACGCCTAACCATCCAGACGCCTGCAGATGCCAAGTCGGATCCACGGCATTCCATACATCCCTAAGGTTCTCAGTGTCGATGCCACACCTGATTTCAACACCTTAAAACCATTGTTTTTGCTGTCTTTTAACCTCATTTTTCCAGCTTCTAAGGCGTAGGTCGCACGTACGAATTGTGCTGGCGGAGGACAGCGTCCGCTAAAGTCTAAATTCGATCCTTAGTTGCTATCAGCAAATTAAGCGTTACTCTTTAAGTAACACTTAATCACTCCTAAAGCGGTTTGGAGCAACGAAGTATTAGATGGTTGCTCCAAAAATCCTGTGGTTTTGAAAACCAAAGACCGATAGACCACTTCTTTTAAATCCACGAATTTGCTTGCACATTTGCTTACACACCGGCACTGACCACCCGCAGAGCCCCTGTTTATAAGGGTCTATCATGGGCTTCTACTCTCATAATCCTTTGGTCCCAGGTTCAAGTCCTGGTGGGCCCACCAATGAAATCAAGGTACGTACCGGACACATGCTTTACGTCCGGTACCGACCACATGGTTTACACCTTT
>TBL_comb47_HYPODRAFT_10001895_pt1 | contig 26579 bp, 26 predicted proteins | sample TroBogypolimnion_40_FD_10682 | JGI IMG/M metagenome (IMG submission 10682) | reverse complement strand
TTATGGCGTAAAGGCGAAGAATCAGGCCATAGACAAAAAGTAATTGATTTGTTTCTAGATTGTGACGAAGATGTTATTTTATTAAAAATTGAACAAGAAGGCGGCATTGCCTGTCATACCGGCCGTGAAAGCTGCTTTTATCGTCGTTTAATTAATAAGCAATGGCAAGCTATTGAACCTATATTAAAAGACCCTAACACCCTCTATACAAAAAAATGAACGACACCTTACAACAATTAGCTGATATTCTGGAACAACGTAAACTAGAATCTGCCGATAAATCTTATGTAGCTAGTCTTTATGCCAAAGGCCTAGATACTATTCTAAAGAAAGTCGGTGAAGAAGCGACAGAAACCGTTATTGCCGCCAAAAATGGTGATAAAGAACAAATTATTTATGAAACCGCTGATTTATGGTTTCATTGTTTGGTCATGCTAGCCGATCAAGGCTTAGGACCTAACGATGTATTACAAGAACTACAACGCCGTTTTGGCTTGTCAGGTCTGGATGAAAAAGCACAACGTAACAAAAGCTAATTGGCTCACGGGACAGGTCGCGACCAGTCCCTACGGTGTTTCAAAGTTGCGTAGGATGGGTAGAGCGCTAGCGAAACCCATCAATGACATGCGTTTTATGGGTTTCACTTTGTTCTACCCATCCTACGATCGAATAAGATCATTTTGTAATTTAGGGTAATTATCCTAAGATATTACCTAATACGTCACTGGAGTTAAAACATGCACGTCAGCATCACCCAATTATTAATTATATTAGTTATCGTCATTGTGCTTTTTGGCACTAAAAAACTTCGTAATGTAGGCTCAGATCTAGGTGGCGCTATCAAAAGTTTTCGCTCAGCCATCAAAGAAGGCGAAGATGACAAAAAAACCACTGAACATGAAGGTGAAACCCTAGACGGTGAAATCACCTCCAAGAAAAACGAAAAAATATAATATGTTTGAAGTTGGTTTTTCTGAGTTAGTCATGATCGCATTAGTCAGCTTATTGGTGATAGGGCCTGAGCGCTTACCTAAAGTAGCTAGACTTGCGGGTTTCTGGATAGGCAAAGCACGCAATATAGCGGCTACCTTTAAAGAAGAAATCAAACACGAACTACACGCAGAAGAATTACGTCAGATATTTAATGAACAAGCCGAGTTACACGATTTTCATGCGGCACTCAATGAAACAAACAAAATAATTGATGCTATTCAATCATCAGCCGAACCTAACACTGAAGTAGTAACTGAAGTAGCACTAGAGCAGCCTATTACTCATGAACTCAAATAGTTTCGAAGAAGCGGCTCAACCTTTCATCAGCCATCTGATTGAATTGCGTAATCGACTATTAAAAGTCATCAGCTTTGTGATTGTGGTCTTTTTAGGGTTGTCCGTTTATGCCAATCAAATCTATAGCTATTTGGCAGGGCCGCTATTAAAGCACATGCCTAAAAACAGCACTATGATTGCCATTGATGTTGCCTCACCGTTTTTTACACCATTTAAACTAGCGCTAGTGGCCGCTATTTTTATATCCATCCCTGTTATTCTTTATCAATTCTGGGCCTTTGTAGCACCCGGACTTTATAAGCGTGAACGTCGGATGATATTTCCGCTACTCATTGCCAGTACCTTACTGTTCTTTCTAGGGGTCGCTTTCGCGTATTACGTTGTTTTTCCACTGATGTTCGGGTTTTTAACAGCCGCAGCGCCTGAAGGTGTCGCAGTCATGACTGATATTAGCAAATACCTAGATTTTGTACTCGCCTTATTCTTTGCCTTTGGTATTTGTTTTGAAGTTCCCATATTTACCATTGTCTTAGTCTGGACGGGCTTAGTTACCCCGGCTGATCTATCTGAAAAACGACCTTATGTCATTGTTGGTGCCTTTGTTATCGGCATGTTTTTAACGCCGCCTGATGCCATTTCACAAACCATGCTGGCAGTACCGATGTGGATGTTATTTGAACTCGGCTTGTTGTGCTCTAGGTTATTCGTGCATAAAGATAATGAAAATAACGATGAGCTGGATAAAATAGAACAGCTTAGCGACTAATACTATTTATCTATCCACTCATAAAGCTCTGTTAAGGTCGCATCACACTTACTGCAACGAGTGCCACAGGAGGACTCTAGCGGCATTTTTCGGACACTGCCTTTTCTAACCCACTTATCCAGCATACCCCGCAGCGCATCGGCATCCATATTAAAATGAGTCACCAAATCTGCCAAAGCACAGCGATGCTGTTGTTTTAAATAACTACGCAAATCAGATAATATCATTGACTGACTCCTGAACTTGTTTTGCCATCCCCTGCTTTCCTGTTAGCCATAATGCCACTATCACCATCACAAAAGCACTAATCAAGCCACTAATCCACATCAGAGAATAATCAGGATGACGTTCATAAGTCATGGCCTGATAAAACACCGTAGCGGTCATATAAGCAATACCGGTAGTCCAAAACACCACAAACACTGTCCAACCTGTATTGGTTTCTCTATGTATCGCCGCAGTCGCTGCAACACAAGGGGCATACAATAAGATGAACAGCAGATAAGCAAAAGCCCCCACTTTTCCATCATAGCGTTGCTGCATAGCGGCAAAGGTATTGGTCTTAACCTTTTGTTCATCGGCTGCAACCGCCATATCATCAACTGTGCCGATATTAAGACCGAGTGGATCTAATAGATGATCAGCAACCGCATTTAAGTTATCAGGTATGGTCTGTAAAGCCGCCATTAACGCTACGCTAAACACAAAGGGCGCCTTATCAACTAAACCACTATCAGGGCTTGATAATTGGCTATATAAGGCATCTAGGGTGCCTACCACAGCTTCTTTAGCCAATACTCCGGTAAAGACACCGACGGTTGCCGGCCAATTATCTTTTTCTATACCCATAGGCTTAAATAGGGGTGTTAATGTTTTACCTATTTCACTCAATACCGATTGATTGCTGTTTTCTTGGCCAAAGCTACCATCAGTGCCCCAGGCATTCAGAAAATTTAACACCAAGACCATTGGCACAATGATTCTACCGGCGTTAATCAAAAAAGACTTCAACCTGTCCCAAGTCCTAGTAAATACCCCCCGCAAGGTAGGCATGTGGTAGGCGGGTAACTCCATAATAAATGGCGAAGCTTCTCCTTTAAACAAGGTGTGACGCATAATTAAACCAGTCAATACAGCCACCGCTATCCCTAACAAATACAATCCAAAAACGATATTTTGTCCACCGACAGGAAAGAATGCCGCAGCAAATAAGGCATAAACCGGCAATCTCGCGCCGCAAGACATAAAAGGATTCATTAGATTAGTCAGTATCCGATCACGCTGATTCTCTAAGGTTCGTGTCGCCATAATAGCCGGCACATTACAACCAAACCCAACGATCATGGGCACAAAAGACTTACCCGGCAAGCCTATCATGCGCATGAATCTATCCATGACAAAAGCCGCTCTGGACATATAACCGGAATCTTCCAGTGCCGATAAAAACAAGAATAAGAAACCGATAATAGGGATGAAGGTAGCAACCACTTGTATGCCGCCCCCAAAACCTTTGGTTATCATCACCTGCAACCACTGAGGCAATGAATAATCTGCGAGCACACTACCTAAACCATCAATCAATAACGCGCCAACCGCTTGCTCAAAAAAATCAACAAAGGCCGTCCCTATATTAATAGTGAACATAAATAGCGTGTACATCACTAACAAAAAGACTGGTATGCCTAAAAACCGATTTAATACGATGTGATCTATTTTCTCTGTAACATGCCGACTGACTTCATTCAGTTTACAGACAGCAGCTTGCGTTATTTCATTAACAAAGCCATAGCGAGCATCGGCCGCCAAAATATCAATTTCATCATCCGTTTCTGTTTCTACTTGCTGCTGTAATTGACCTGTCAGGGCTCTTAGCTCCTTTCCTGCCAGTTGCTTAGCCAGCGTATCATCTTCTAGGGTACGCAGCGCTAACCAACGTAAATCACAACTATGATCACGGGCAATATCGATTAACGACAAGGATAGCTCTTCAATCGCACGCTCTAAAGCGGGCACATAATGTATTGTTACGCTAGGAATAGGCAGAGTAATCGCGGCACGATTAATATGCGCCTTTAAAGCCACTAGGCCATCTTTAGTAGAGGCGGTAATGGGAATGACCGGACAGCCTAATTGCTGCGCTAAATAGTCACAATCAATCTTAATGCCACGACTTTTAACCTGATCCATCATATTCAGTACCAAGATCATTGGCACACGCATTTCTATTAATTGCGAGGTTAAATAGAGGTTTCGTTCTATATTAGAGGCATCAATAATATTGATAATTAAGTCGGCTTGCTTTGAGGCGATATAATCTCTGGCAACTTTTTCATCTAAAGACACTTGATCATCGGCAGCCTCTAAAGAATAGGTACCGGGCAAATCAACTAACTCAATCAGCTTATCTTCGTAAGTGTATTCTCCCGTTTTCTTTTCAACGGTAACGCCCGGCCAATTACCTACATGCTGCTTAGAACCTGTAAAAGCATTAAAAAGCGTGGTCTTTCCGCAATTAGGATTACCAACGACACCTACCGTAAAATCAATGTTCATCACTGCTTCTCTATCAAGACCACGGCGGCTTCGTCTTTACGCAAGGTGAGCGAAAAGCCACGTAATTTAATTTCTACGGGATCGCCCAATGGCGCGAAACGAGTCACGCTAAACGTAGTTCCCGGCGTTAAGCCCATGGCGAGCAAGCGCTTACGATAGGCTTTACCTTCAGGTTCAAAGCCTATGATTTTGCCTAGATCGCCGACCTTAAGATTTTTTAAGCTTAACACGCTATTTGGCTCCGTGGGGTATCAGTGACCGTCCTAAAGACGAGTCGCCAATAAGGAATGGTTCTCATTAAGAAATAATATAGCATAGTTTTAAACACACTAACACCTAGTCAACTTAAGTTAAGTGTAATAGTGAGCTTAGCAAGCTCTATCTTGTCAATATTCCACACGGCTAAACAGTTAAATATGAATAAATTGTGCTGATGACTGGCAATAACCGCCCGTTCAAATTAAAATGTACGCTTTGTTGTTGATAACACTCGATAACCGCATTGCGACACTCCATTTCAACGGATTTTTAATGACTGATTACAAACTAACGCACCTTAAAGAACTCGAAGCCGAAAGCATACATATCATTCGTGAAGTCGCGGCTGAATTTGAACGCCCAGTCATGTTGTATTCCGTCGGTAAAGATTCTGCGGTTATGCTGCATCTAACCATGAAAGCCTTTTTTCCTGGCAAACCGCCCTTTCCCATGATGCACGTGGATACCACGTGGAAATTCAAGGAAATGATTGAATTTCGTGACCAGATGGTCAAAGATCTTGGTTTAGACCTATTGATACATGTTAATCAAGACGGTGTTGAACAAGGCATAGGGCCATTTACTCACGGCAGCAAAAAGCACACCGATGTTATGAAAACCGAAGGTCTTAAACAAGCCTTAGATAAATATCAATTTGATGCAGCCTTTGGCGGCGCACGCCGTGACGAAGAAAAATCTCGCGCTAAAGAACGTGTTTATTCCTTTAGAGATAAAAATCATCGCTGGGATCCTAAAAACCAACGTCCTGAACTATGGAATATTTACAACGGCAAAATAGACAAAGGTGAAAGCATCCGTGTCTTTCCTTTATCTAACTGGACAGAGCTAGACATCTGGCAGTACATCCATTTAGAAAACATCCCTATCGTACCGTTATACTTTGCTAAAGTACGCCCTGTTGTGGAACGTGACGGCATGTTGATTATGGTGGATGATGAGCGTATGCCGATTGCTGAACATGAAAAAGTTGAAATGAAAAAAGTGCGTTTTCGCACCTTAGGCTGTTATCCCTTAACAGGCGCTGTCGAATCCAATGCCACCACCCTACCCGAAATCATTCAGGAAATGTTATTAACCACTACCTCTGAACGCCAAGGACGACTCATAGATCACGATCAATCGGGCTCTATGGAACAGAAAAAGCGCGAAGGCTACTTCTAGCCTAGACAAGACTAATCCATCAGTTACAGGAAAATGTGCTTTACATTACTTGATTTCTATCCGGCTTCGTAGATTAATAGCATGATAAACCGTATTAAACTTAATAACTTCGGCCCTATGGATCAGCTTGATTGGCAGAAATTAGGTAAAATAAATCTGATTATTGGCAATAACAGTAGCGGTAAGACTTTTTTGCTTAAAGCCATGTATAGCGCCATGCGCACTTTAGAAGAATACAAACGCGGAGACGATCAGCGCAAAGCTTCTGAAATTCTTGCCGAAAAGTTATATTGGACGTTTCAACCAGAAAAGATAGGCGATTTAGTGAGTAAGCAAGCTGACTCGCCATTATTTCTTGAGCTAACACTTGATGATAAAACGTTCGATTATAGTTTTGGCAAAGATACCATTAAATCGATTTCAAGCGTAGAAAACCATATTGGTTCACGTACTAGCAATTCAATATTCCTTCCCGCCAAAGAAGTATTATCGCTGCATAACATTATTTTAAAATCGCGCGAACAAGATAAGGTATTTGGTTTTGATGATACCTATCTTGATTTAGCCAGAGCACTACGCCTGCCCACAACAAGAGGAAATAATTACCCTGAGTTTGCACAATCCCGCCAGCAATTAGACGATATGTTCGGTGGAAAAGTTGACTATGACGAGTCTTCAGGACGCTGGCAGTTCAAAAAAGGAAAGCAAAAATTTCCGATAGGGGTTACCGCTGAAGGCATTAAAAAAATTGCCCTGTTAGACACCTTATTGGGTAATCGTTATCTCGATAAAAATTCGGTTGTTTTCATTGATGAGTTAGAATCTGCCTTGCATCCTACTGCCATTTCTAAATTCATTGACATCTTAGCAATACTTGCAAGTTGTGGCATTCAATTTTTTATTGCCAGTCACTCTTACTTTGTCATTAAAAAATTATTCCTGATTGCTCAGGAACAAAAATTATCTATTCCGACGCTTTCAAAAGACAGCGATACTTGGCAACAATCGAATTTATTAGATGAAATGCCTGACAATGCCATTATTGAAGAGTCGATTCGATTATACAAAGAAGAAATCGGACTGGCATTCAAATGAACGTGGAACCGATTATAGAATCTGGTATGGCTTTTGGCCCTTATCCCGATGGACATCTTTTTTATATCGAGAAAAGTGCGGTTATTGGTAAAATCAATAAGAACGCAAAAAAAGACGAGGGCGTACAAATTGCAGAGCTCTTATTATTAAAATTAGAAAATGAATTGCCAACCATTTGGGTAATAGAGGCGAAATCAAGCTCACCACAACCCAGTAATCAAATAGATTTCGATGACTATATTAATGAGATCAGAGAAAAGCTTAGTAATAGTTTGTCGTTATTCTTCGCCCTTTATTTAAAAAGACATTCCACCTGTGAATCTGAACTTTCAAAAGCTTTTCAACAAGCGAATATGTCAATTGTACGTTTCAATCTTGTTTTGATTATTCATGATCACAATGAAAAATGGTTGCAACCACTACTAGACGCACTGAAAACATCACTTAAACCAATGGTTAAAATCTGGAACTTATCGCCAACTTCAGTCAAAGTCCTTAATGATAACGGCGCTAGAGAATTAGGATTAATCGAATAATATTTTAATCGCTATCAAATATAGCTGTTTACTACCCTACTTTATACAGTTTTTAGGAAACCTCATGTCCCACCAATCCGATTTAATCAGTACCGATATAGATGCGTATTTAGCGCAACATGAAAACAAAGAATTATTACGCTTCTTAACCTGCGGCAATGTTGATGATGGCAAAAGTACCTTAATTGGTAGGTTGCTGCATGATTCTAAAATGATCTATGAAGATCAACTAGCCGCCGTGCTAGCCGATAGCGTTAAATCAGGCACCACAGGCGCTGGCAAAATAGATTTAGCCTTATTGGTTGATGGTTTGCAAGCCGAGCGTGAACAAGGTATTACCATTGATGTCGCCTATCGTTATTTTTCTACCGCGACACGCAAATTCATTATTGCTGATACACCCGGGCATGAACAATACACCCGCAACATGGCCACTGGCGCTTCGACCTGTGATTTGGCCATCATCTTAATTGATGCGCGTTACGGTGTACAAACCCAAACTAAACGTCATAGCTTTATCGCCTCTTTATTAGGCATACAACACATCATTGTTGCTATCAATAAAATGGATTTGATGAATTATAGCGAAGCGACCTTTAACGAAATCAAACAAAGCTACTTAGACTTTACCAGCACCCTAGATTTACATGATATTTGTTTTATCCCCATGTCAGCCTTAGATGGTGATAACGTGGTTAATGCCAGTGAAAACATGCCTTGGTATACCGGCGAACCCTTAATGGCCGCGCTTAATAGCATTGAAATTGCCAACGACCATAACTTTACCGATGCGCGCTTTCCCGTGCAATATGTTAACCGCCCTAACCTTGATTTTCGTGGTTTTTGCGGCACGGTAGCCTCGGGTGTTTTTCGTAAAGGCGACCTCATCACCGCACTGCCCTCAGGTAAAAGCAGCAAAATAAAATCGATAGTCACTTACGATGGTGACTTAGATCAGGCTTTTCCACCGATGGCCGTCACCTTAACCTTAGAAGACGAAATTGATATCAGCCGTGGCGATATGCTCATAGGCACAGAACAACTAGCGCCTATTGTCGCTGATCAATTTAAAGCCACTATCGTTTGGATGACCGAAAAAGCCTTAACGCCAGGCCGTCAATACATTCTTAAATTAGCAACTCGCAGTGTCTCAGGTTCGATAGCATTGATACATCACCGTATTGACGTCAATACCTTAGAACATCATGATGCACAAGCCTTGCAACTCAATGAAATTGGTTCTTGCACGATTTCTGTGAATGCGCCGGTAGTCTTTGATGCTTACAAAACCAACAAAGGCACTGGCGCGTTTATTATTATTGATCGCTTGACCAATGGCACAGTCGGTGCTGGCATGATTACCGGTGTCTGCGATGAACAAAACCAACTACCGGTCAGTACTGAAGAGCGTGCTGCCCGTTACAGCCAAAAACCAACCGCGATAGCCTTAAACGGAGCGACCAGTAAAGACAGCGCTTATTTACTGGAAAGAAAGTTATTTGATAATGGCCATGCCACTACCGTATTAGAAACCCAAAATACCGCATTAATTTTAGCCATCAAACATGCAGGCTTACTGTGTTTATGCGTGAATTACAGTGCCGACCTAGCGGATATTAGTTTTAATACCGACCTACAATCAATTGATGATATTTATAGTGCCTTGAAAGAGCAACATATTATTTATTAAAGCGATAACCATGCCCATGCTGGACGGGGTTTGCACCCCCGTTCTTAACGTTTAAGGTTTCGAAAGTTATTGAAACATTCAAACGTTTCGGTCGGGGTTATAAACCCCGACCGGCATCATAATGCCAATATCAAACGTTTGAGACGGGCTACCATGCTGGACGGGGTTTGCAACCCCGTTCTTAACGTTTAAGGTTTCGAAAGTTATTGAAGCATTCAAACGTTTCGGTCGGGGTTATAAACCCCGACCGGCATCATAATGCCAATATCAAACGTTTGAGACGGGCTACCATGCTGGACGGGGTTTGCAACCCCGTTCTTAACGTTTAAGGTTTCGAAAGTTATTGAAGCATTCAAACGTTTCGGTCGGGGTTATAATCCCCCGACCGGCATCAGAACCGCTCACCCTTCGACAAGCTTAAGGTGAGCGGTTAAGCCTAACATCTGTCTCGCCTTATGCTGCAAGTCTATTTACAAAACAGAAGCTACTATAATCACACTCTACACAAGGTAGTTGCCAAATTATTTAAAATATTCGATACTTGAGCCAGTCTGCTTTTATTAATAGTAGATCGCCCCAACTAAATGACACTAATTAGAGGTTAACAGGCATGAAAAAATCTTTTTTTTTAAAACTAGCACTGATCAGCATTACCTTAAACCCACTAAACGCATCTGCCGCTACAGAGACCCTCTATCCTGCGGCTGATTTTCAACCCTCGGTTATTTATCAAGCGCCTAGCATAGCGACTAACGATACTACTCAAGAAGCCAGTGACCCTAAATATCCGGCATCAAACTTTGCACCTAGCGTGATCTTTATTGACAAACAAGCCGCTAATCAAAGCGAAGCGGTATTTGATCCCAAATATCCTGCGGCAAATTTCAAACCTAGAGTTATTTACCCTTAATAGATAGGGTTAGCTTAAGCCCTTTCATAACGAACTCTATTCAGCTAATGCGACTGCTAACCCTAGCGACAGGATTGTAAACACTTATGACCATTACCACTCAAGCACTCTCTAAATTGCAATATACCCTTGAACAACTCGTAGTAAAAATAAGCGCCAGCGAGACTTATCACGCATTACAGGCCATGACCCCTGCTAAACGTTGGACGACCTTAGGATTTTATTTTTTAGCATCGCAATTCGCTATTTTTGGTTTGTTATATGCCTTATTTGGCAAAGTCGTGGTGATCGGCTTTTTAGCGAGCATTATCGCCGGCTTAGCCACGGGTATCGGTGCTTTACCCGCGCTGTTTTTTAAAGACATCTCGCGTAATTTGTTCAACAGTCTGTTAGGTGCGGCTGCCGGTGTGATGTTAGCCGCCACGGCTTTTTCATTACTGGTACCAGGCATTGCTTACGGTAACGTCATCTGGCCTAGCCATGGTATTTATATCGTTGCCATCGGCATGTTAATAGGCGCAGCCTTCTTACATTTTGCCGACCGCCAATTGCCCCATGTGCATTTTGATGCCTTACCCGATGAGCAACTCACTTCATTAAAGAAAGTCTGGTTGTTTATTATCGCTATCACCATTCATAACTTTCCTGAAGGTCTGTCTGTCGGTGTGAGTTTCGGTGCTGGTGATCTAAAAAATGGCCTAGTATTAGCGATTGCTATCGCCTTACAAAATATTCCAGAAGGCTTAGCCGTTGCCCTGCCCTTAGTAGGCTTAGGCTATAATAAATGGAAAGCCATCGGTATCGCCACCTTAACCGGCTTAGTTGAACCCATAGGCGGTTTATTGGGCGTCACTATGGTGAGTTTGTTTCAATCTATTTTACCGCTGGCAATGGGCTTTGCTGCAGGCGCTATGCTGTTTGTTATCAGTGAAGAAATCATCCCAGAAACTCACGCCAATGGTCGCTCACGCTATGCCACTTTTGCCTTATTAGGTGGTTTTATCATCATGATGATCTTAGATAATATGTTGGGTTAGCTCTATTGGAGTGCAACAGCTAATATAAGGCGGACAAAGGGCTCAGGGCGAAAGATTAAGCCTAACATCTGTTTCCCCAGCCTAGTAAAACAGCTGAAGCTGTTTTACTCCAGAAGTCCTTAAGCTTTCGCCTTTGAACAGAAAAGCTACTCAACTATAACATCACGATGACCCTACCCGAACTGCTGCCGGTCGGGGTTTGCAACCCCGATCGAAATGTTTAGATGCACCCAAATGGTGTTACATAACCAAAAGTAGGTCTATTTCTTCGCTGATCTTTCAAAAATAATGGCAATATCAAACGGTTGAGACGGGGTTATAAACCCCGTCTCGCGAGTGTGTATTTTATAAGAGCGTATGCAATACACTACGCGCCATCACCACAATGCTCCCACTACCCAACCTTGCTATAACATCATGATGCCCCTACCTGAACTATTTCACGTCATTAATATGGCCAATGTGGCTAATGCCTATCACACCGGCTTACAGCAACTTCAAAGCCTGTTAAACGTTAGTTCATTATCCGAACTTTCAGCAACGACAGCCACTAGCTATGCCTTAATTTTTGCGGCTGAATTTGGCGATAAAAGCCAGTTGGTCTGCATGATACTGGCTACTCGCTATCGAGCTTGGCCCGTATTTTTCGGTGCGATAGCCGCATTTTCCTTACTTAATACCTTGGCCGTGGTCTTTGGTGCTTTATTAGCGCATAACTTACCCGAAGCACTGATCGCTGGCGTCGTATCATTGTTGTTTGCTGTTTTTGGCCTACATTCATTACGAATTAAAGCCGAGGATGACGATGAAGCACTACCCGAAAAAAACGGCAGTCATTTATTTTTTACCACCTTTTTACTCATTACCGTGGCTGAGTTCGGTGATAAAACTCAATTAGCTGTAGTCGCTTTAAGTAGTACGGTTGCACCACTTGCCGTGTGGCTAGGCTCAACAGCAGCACTGGCGACTACTTCGGCATTAGGCATCATTGCCGGCCGTCGTCTTTTAAAAAAAGTGCCTTTAGTATTACTGCATAAAGTCAGCGGATCATTATTTTTGATATTAGCGGCTATTGCCGCATACCGTTGCCTTCAGTCTTTTATTTGATCAGCAACCTACTTTCAAGGCAGCGGCACAATGATAGTTTGTAGTGCCACATTGCTTTCAAGGCGCAGGCACACTGCTATTTTTGTAGGGCCACATTGCTTTCAAGGCGCAGGCACACGGCTATTGGTGTCCGGCCACATTGTCTTCAAGGCGCTAGCACACTGCTATTTTTGTAGGGCCACATTGCTTTCAAGGCGCTGGCACACGGCTATTGGTGTCCGGCCACATTGTCTTCAAGGCGCTAGCACACGACTATTGGTGTAGGGCCACATTGCTTTCAAGGCGCTGGCACACGGCTATTGGTGTCCGGCCACATTGTCTTCAATGCACAGCCATATTAATATCAGAGCAACCCCAATAAAAGTTATTGTAAGCCATGAAAGCACCGGTATCACTGTGCATCAGTTAACTTATCGGCAACTTTCAACTGTCAATTTTCAATCACCTTGAAATTTAAACAAAAAATAGTGCATTAATGTTTTGATAAATAGTCAAGATTAAGTACAGTATTGGCAAAAATACTCACATTCTCCCCTAACACTCTTTAATTTAGATGCACGATGTCTAAAAACCATACACAATATTTGCTCATAGCTCAGCTATTACCGTTATCACAGTCTAGCTTAACTCAGAAAGGCGCTTATTAATGCTTAACATCATGCATGATAATCGCGACTTTTATCAACTACTGTTCGAAAATAGCGCTGACCCCATCCTTATCGTTAAGAACAATCAATTTATCGATTGCAACGCTGCTACCTTAGCGTTATTAGCGTATCCTAATAAACAAGAATTCCTAAAATTAGCGCCTAGTGATATTTCTCCACCCTTTCAAGCTGATGGGGCGTGCTCTAAAGAAAAGGCAGCCGATATCATCGCCCGAACCTTAAGCTCAGGTTTTGAATGTTTTGAATGGACGCATCAACGTGCCGATGGTGAACTGGTTTTTGTTCAAGTCATGTTAACCGTCATGGTAGTGAATAATGAAAACCTTTTTCATGCTGTGTTGCGTAATATCCGCGAACAACAACAGTTATTATCAGATAACTTACAACAATCGCTAAAAATTGCAGAACTTAAAAGCAGCTTCCTTGCCCAGCAAAACAAACAACTAAGCTTGCTTAATCAACGCTATCAAAAGTCATTTGAATTTTCGCCACTCGGTATCGTACATCTATCACCTAACGGCCATTTTCTGGAAGTCAATGAGGGCTTTTGCCATTTTATAGGGTATAGCCATGAGCAGTTATTTGCACTCAATATTAAACAACTAGAATGGCCACTTTGTGCGCCTATTTTAGACCCCCTGTTAAAGGCTTTAGACAGCGAGCCATCAGGCATTACTCAAGAAATAGGCTATAGACATAAAAATGGCCACTGTATTTGGGGGCGCAGCACTCTTAAAGCCATCAAAGATGCGTCTGGTCAAATAGATTATGTGCTGCAATTGCTTGAAGATATCACCCAATATAAAGCCGATCAACAGCAACTCATCAAGCTGTCTCAAGCCGTAGAACAAAGTCCAAGCCTAATCGTTATTACCGATTTATTGGGTAACATAGAGTATGTTAACGCAAGTTTTATCACGCTTTCTGGCTATAGCAAAGAAGAATTACTCGGCAACAATCAGCGTCTATTAAAATCAGGAAAAACCCCTATTAGCACCTATGAGTCCATGTATAGTGCTTTACGGGAAGGTCAGAATTGGCACGGCGAATTTATTAATTTCTCTAAACTCGGCAAAGAGTACCGAGTTGCCACCCACATCTCACCTATCCGTAATGAGCTTGGAGAAATCAGCCATTACTTAGGCGTTAAAGAAGACATTACCGAACGTAGAGCACTCGAACAAGCCTTACTAGATAGCCAGACACTTATTACCAGCATTTTAGATTCGTTACCCGCTGAAATTGCAGTAATCAATCATGATGGCATGATCATAGCCACCAACCAGCCTTGGCGAGACTTCGGCAATAACCACGGCATCAGTAAATCTTTCCACGATTGGCAGGGTATTAACTATTTAGATCACTGCACTAAACCTGATGAAATGGACGAAAATAATAAGTACTTTGCCATCAATGCCGTTAAGGGCATAAAGCAAGTCCAAAATGGCAACGTTAAGATGTTTCGATTAGAATACCCTGTCATAGTGAGACAGCAGACATCTGGTTTGAAATGCAGGTCAACGCGTTAAATAGTGGCACGGGTAATATCATCATCCAGCATACTAATATCAATAAGTTCAAACAAATTGAATTTGAATTAAAAGCCGCTAAACTCTCAGCAGAACACGCGACTAACGTTAAAGCTGATTTTTTAGCGACCATGTCGCATGAGATACGCACACCGATGAATGCTATTATCGGTTTCTCAGAACTGGCCTTATATCAAGACTTTAGTGCTGAGGCACTGGAGTATTTTGCTAAAATCAACGGCGCATCAACGAATTTATTAAGCTTACTCAATGATATTCTTGATTTATCACGCTTAGATGCCAGAGGCATTATCCTTGAGCCCTTACCTTTTCAACTCGATAACTGTATTGAATCATTGCGTACGCTATTTAGCGATACTTGTTCAAGCAAAGGTCTAAGCTTGCATTTGACTGTTGACGACAAAGTACCTATGGATTTGATAGGCGATGCTAAACGCCTACAACAAATCCTTATCAATCTATTGGGCAATGCCATTAAATTCACTGATTCAGGCTCTGTCACCTTAGCAATAACTCTACAAGAGATAAAACAGTCACAAGCCCACTTGTTATTTTCAATCAAAGATACCGGTATCGGTATTGCAAGCGAACAGCAACATAAGTTATTTATACCCTTTAGTCAGGTTGATGGTTCTATTACTAGGCGCTATGGGGGATCTGGATTGGGGCTGACCATATGCAATCAGCTATTACAACTAATGGACAGTAAACTTAACTTAAGCAGCGTACCAGAACAAGGTAGCACCTTTAGTTTTGAGCTCATCTTAGAGATTTTGCCGTTCAATTTTACTCATAACACCGCTAAATCGAGTTTACTCGCTATTCCCTTCAACGAGATTAGCCAATCATTAGCCGGCTATAAGGTATTAATCGTTGAAGATAATAAAATCAACCAACAAGTGATTGAAACGTTTCTCAGCTTATCAGGAATTTTAGTGAGCGTGGCTAATAATGGCGTAGAGGCGCTTGAACAACTGGCTGAAAACGAATTTGCAGCGGTGTTAATGGATATGCACATGCCAGTGATGGATGGATTTGAAACGACTTTACAACTACGATTAGATGCGCGATTTAAAAACTTGCCGATATTGGCTCTATCTTCTGGAGTTACACCAGAAGAACAAGCCCATTGTTTAGCGGCCGGTATTAATGAATTTATCAGTAAACCTATCAATCCTCATCAGCTTTTAAATACACTGATACGCTGGATAAAGCCAGAAGCGTTCCAGCTACAACAAGCGAAAGAAGCGGCCACTTTACATTATGATGACTTAGTGCTTTTTGATGTTGAAAACCTATTATCCTTATTAGGTAATAATCAAACGTTTCTAGTTGAGATACTACAAGAATTTAAAGTCAGTATGCAAAGTTTTCTGCCCAAACTCAATGATCTACTACTTACACAAGATAGATTAGCGGTTAAGGCATTAGTGCATGATTTAAAAGGTACAGCGGCTAACATGGGCGCGGTGCGTTTACATGCCGCCGTATCGGACTTAGATACTGAACTTAAAATACGCCTGCCAGATGAAGCCAGCGTACAGCGCTTTAGCCAAATTTTTATAGCGACGATGGCAAGCTTAGATAATCGACTCAAGGCATTCGAGTAACAGCACGTTAGGTAACTCGCAAAAAATAAAAGCCCCCCCTAGGATGTGCTGAACGATAGTGACGCGCATCCTATAAAAGTGGCGAAGGCTATTATTGCATAGGTGGCGCAGGCGGCAAGCCCAGTGGCGGTGGAAGAATAGTCGCACTGGATGCTGGGGCTTGCATAGGCATAGCTCCAGATTCAGCAGGATAAATGGCATCCGGTGGCGGTGGCGGTGGCATAGTCGCAGCAGGCACTATTTGAGGCGATGGCGCAAGCTGAGCAGACACCGGCACTTGATGTCCTTTAGCATACATACATTGAATAAAAGCCGCATCATAACGCTGTTGATTAATAGCCATAGAACTACTCGCTGTACCAGTGCCTACTAAACCACCCGCCAACAAACCAGATCCCGCGCCATAAGCGGCGCCTTTACCACCATCGACTGCCGCACCATAAGCAGCACCTATTGCCGTGCCTACCACAGCACTGGTAACACCACTATTCATACCTGCTTGATTTGCACTGATGCCACCTACTTGAGCTAAAGCAAATTGTTGGCAGATTGCATTATCATTACTAAACCTATCAAATGACAGACCTGCTCCTGGCAATACCATGACACTTGGACCGGTAGGCGTATTGGCACAAGCAGTTATTGCCAGCAGTACTGTACTGGAAATCACGAGGGTAAAACGCGACATAGAGGTACTCCTACGTTAATAGATTAATGAGCCGGTATGGGATTAATTTGTTGCCTAGCACTGAGGCATTGCTGGACAAAAATAGTAAGCTTTTGGATGCTGACAATAATACCAGTAATTAAGGTTCAAAGGATTATTACCTGCAAAAGAATACGCAGTCGCTATTACTTCGCCATGCTTAAGGCGACCCTATAGAGACAGGGAGGTCAATTATTTAAATAGCGTGCGTAGAGTGTGATTTTTGTATTGCAGACCATTACAGGGCATAATCAGCATCTAATGACTGATACATCATTTGCTAATGCCATACAGCAGGGTTAAAAAAAGTTTGAAGTGCCGTAAATCTGTAATTCAGAATTCTTAGCGTTTGTTAGACGTACCACTAACAACAAAAGCCTTCCAAAGCGGTTAGCCTTGGAAGACTTATGATGCGAATGGTCTTAATCCCATGAAAGTTGACCGTCACGAGCACGTTTACGGTTAACTTTAAGATTACTAACGATGGTCGTTGCTGCAAATAGCGTTGATGAAATAATAAATTCGCCTGATATAAAGCCTACCAGACCGATAATAACTAATACTGCTATAGCAATATCTTTGCTGATGTCATTCATAAATAAATCCTTAATAAGTTTAGGTTAATCGTTGCTCTTTACTGCGAGTAAACTATATCGAAGTCTCTTATTGTTGACAATAGCAGTTTGGATTTATAGATTGTTTCTTAAAACCATACAATAAATTAATAGATTTTTAAACAAAATAAGATAAAATTGTCAAGTTTTTTACAGCTCTGTTTATACTATAATCAATCTGGCGGCTATTAATCACCTTAACGCTAATCACTATAAGCCTTTTTTAGTCACCTAAATGGGCTAAACGCCACACCATTAAGCAATCATCGCATTATTCTACAATGCAAAGTCACTATAAATAGCATACACTGTCAATCATTTTGAATACGTCACTAAGCACCTATTCTTAAATAAACTATCACCTAATCTATTCATCTTTGTTTAACTAAAACTGATCGTTATTATTGGAGTTGCATACATGTTAAAGCCTTATTTTCCTAGTATTGCCCTACTATTTCTTGCTTGCTGCCTAAGTGCGCCTACTTTTGCTGAAGATGATGCCAGCTTACATCAAGTATTTCAGGCCGCAGAAGCCGGCAACTTTAAAGAAGCGCAGTCTATGATGGACAATGTGCTCAAAAATCACCCCAATAGTGCTAAGGCACACTTTGTCGAAGCCGAACTACTGGCTAAACAAGGCTTAAATAGCAATGCCAGTGCCGAGCTTAGCAAAGCCGAGCAACTAGAACCTAAATTAACCTTTGCTAAACCAGAAGCATTACAAAGCCTTAAAAACCGTATCGCAACCGCTGCACCTAACGCCATACAACCCAGCATTGCTCATCAATCAGCAGCGCCAACCATGGCCATGCCTAAGAACTGGTTAATGCCTGTTCTTTTATTCGTAGGTCTAGGCGTCATGATTTTATTTATCATGGCATTGTTTCGTCGTAATACACAATCACTACCGGCGAATTATCCAGCTTACGCCCCTCACCCAAACAATGGCCCTGTCGGCAATCCTGGTATGGGCTCTGGTATGAGCCCTGCCATGGGGCAACCGGCTGCGGGCGGCGGCATGGCATCAGGGTTAATGGGTAATTTAGCCACAGGAGCTGCTCTAGGTGCCGGCGTAGTCGCGGGTGAAGCACTCATGCATCACTTTATTGATGGTGATCACAACACCCCCTCTACGCAAACTCAACAGCCAGAGCATTCACCGTGGAGTTCACCAGACAATACCGATAACAATAGCAGCAGCAATAATTATGATATGGGCGGCAATGATTTTGGTGTTCAAGATTCATCATCTTGGGATGATGACAGTAGTGGCAGTAGCGATGATGATAATTGGGGCTAATAATCATCCATACACATCAAGCTACCTGATTAGCAAGATGCCTCGCGAGACGGGGTTTATAACCCCGTCTCAAATGTTTAATATTGCAATTATCTTTGAAAGATCACCGAAGAAACATGCCGGCTTTTGGTTATATAGCACCGCTTGGGTGCATCTAAACGTTTCGATCGGGGTTGCAAACCCCGACCGGCATTGATATCGAATACTCTAAAAACCTGAGCCATTAACAATAGTAAAAGGTCTATCGACCACTATCGCAGCCGATAGACCTGTACCACAGGCTAATAATAGACTATGCCAGTCTGATGCTCTACCACAACTGTCCGGTACGCTTAGAAACACTGAAGGGTACAGAGGATTGATGACACAAGCATTAAGACCTAAAGCGATCCCCGCTCCGGTAGCTTTTACAAACGCTTCTTTCTGTGTCCAAAAACGATAAAAAGCAGGCACTTGATCTGATTCAGACAGTTGAGCCCAATAAGCTTGCTCTTGTTTCGCAAAACACTTAGCCACCAAACCGGCAAGATTAGCGCGTGCCTTACACACTTCTATATCAACGCCTAACTGAGCTTGTCTAGTCACGGCAAATAGCACATAGTCACCGGTATGCGATAAATTAAAGCTGAGTTCAGGATAATCGGCTAAATACGGTTTACCCTGTGCAGCTCTACTTATTTTAAGTCGATCTGGCGACTCATTTAGCCATTGCCCTAACAAGATTCTTAAACGGCCATGTATTTCTACATAACGATGCTGTAGCAACGGTTGCTTGATGCGTGATGCCTGAGCCTGCTCTAGCTTATCAAGTACAGCCCAATAACGTTGATCATAAAGAGTCTCAACGCAGACCTTAGCCTGAAAAACAGTGACTTCAATAGTGGCCGACAAGCGCTCTACCCTCACCACGCTTATCGCTAGCCGCAGCCAAGGCTTTGCTCGCCTTGGTTAGCTGTACCGCTTGCATATCACCATACGCATAACGCGCCGGCTTTAATTGATGTCCCATTGCGGCGAGTCCTGTTAACTCGGCATCAGATAAGGCGGATTTTTCATATTCAATGACATCCGGCATAAACTGATGATGAAAGCGCGGTACTTGCACCCAGGATTCTGGATCATTGCCTTTTGCAAAGTCCAAGAGGGCTAACAACACCATTGAAATAATACGACTGCCACCTGGCGTACCTAATACGGCGATATGATGCTCATCTTCGAGAAAAGTCGGCGTCATACTAGACAACATACGTTTACCAGGAGCAATCGCATTAGCACTCCCTCCAATCAAACCATAACCATTCATTACGCCAGGTAAGCTAACAAAATCATCCATTTCATCATTCAAGAGTACGCCTGTGCCTTTAGCTACAAAAGCCGAGCCAAACGGAAAATTAACACTGAGTGTTGCAGCGACTCTATTGCCGTCTTCATCAATAATCGAAAAATGTGTGGTGTTTGTGCCTTCGGCCTGTGCTTTTATTTCACCTGACAACAACTCACTCGGCATGGCCTTGTCTACGCGTAGGCTACTACGTAAACCCGCAGCGTAATCTTCATTTAATAAGCGCTTAACGGGCATATCAATAAAGTCGGCATCACCTAAATACAAAGATCGATCGTGATAAGCGCGGCGTAGTGCCTCAGCAATCAGATGCTTGCGAGTCAGCTCATCGCTATGCTGCAAATCATAGCCTGACAATATATTTAAAGCCTCTATTAAGACGATACCACCCGAAGAAGAAGGGGCTGCACTAGTGATGGTTATCCCATGATAAACCCCTTTAACGGGTGCTCTCTCTATTACTTGATAAGCGGCAAGATCTGCTTTAGTCCAGATTCCTCCCGCTTGTTGCACCGCGCTCACTAATTGATCGGCAACAGTGCCACTATAAAAGCCGTCCCATCCAGATTCTGCAAGCCCTGTTAAGGTCTGCGCTAAATCGGGTTGTCTAAGTATGGAATAAAGCTCTGGAAGCTTACCATCTGTTAAAAATATCTTTGCGCTATCAGCATAGTTATTAATAACTTCTGCTCTGACTTTTAAAATTTTTAAATAGCGATCGCTAATAGCAAAACCGGTTTTTGCATAACGGATGGCGGGAGCCAAGCTGTCGGCCAAGGGCAGTTGTCCATAATGTTTTGCAATATGAACTAAAGCGGCAGGTAATCCAGGTATAGCTGCCGCCAAGGCGCCATCAATCGCTAACTTTGGTATCACCTGCCCGTCTTTATCTAAAAACAGATCCTTATGAGCGGCTAACGGGGCTTTTTCGCGACCATCAATCATGGTTTCAAAGCCATCTTTTTGTCGATGTAACAGCCAGTAACCGCCACCACCCAAACCAGAACCATAAGGTTCTAGCACGGCCAATGCCGCACTCACCGCTACCGCCGCATCGTAAATATTCCCGCCTTTGGCTAAGACTTCAAATCCCGCAGCGGTCGCTAAAGGATGTGCGCTAGCTATTGCGGCCTTGTGGGAATCCGCATAAAGAGGCGATCCACTAAAAACAACGATTAATAAAAAGATCGTATACCATTTCTTTAACATACTATTTACCAAAGGTAGTGTTATAGCCTAGTGATTGAGGCTTTACGCGAACTTAGTACCCGCTAAGTTAATACGATTAATGTCTTAAAAAATTGTGTACTTGCGCAATAAAAACCTGAGGCTGCTGTACATGCAGCCAATGTCCGGCTCGCTCAATCACATTGAGCATAGCATTGGGAAATAACGCCTTAATGTCCTCGGCTTTTACAAAACCTGACTCTGAGCCCGCCAGAAACAAGCAAGCTTTTGAATAGGGCTTTACTGACTGAGTATCAGGAAAGCCGATAATCGCAGGCGCACTTTGCTGAAAGATATCCAGATTAATACGCCAATGATAACAACCCACCTTAAGAACCATATTTTGTAATAAGAATTGCCGGTAACTTAACTCTGGAATATCAGAGGCTAAGAATAACTCCGCCTGTTTGCGATTGCTGATGTCATGTAATGGCACGGCTTTTAAGGCTGCAATCAATTTATTAAAACAATGACTGTAACTAACCGGAGCAATATCTGCGACTACTAACTTATTAACCCGCTCGGGATGCTTTAGCGCAAACCACATGGCCACTTTACCGCCCATACTGTGCCCCAACAAACTGGCCGTTTTTAAGCCGTGATCATCCATGAACTGTAATACATCAGCCGTCATGCTGACATAATCCATTAGCGGATGCGGCGGCGAACTACCATGATTACGCATATCTAAGACATAAACATGATAATCAATGGCGAGCTTTTCTGCTACTTGTCGCCAATTACGCGAAGAAGCAAAAAAGCCATGCAAAATAAGCAAGGGCAGATGAGCTTCATCACCCAGCTCTTCAAAAGCTAACTCTATGGTTTCCATTAAAGGAAGGCAGCAAACAACAGTCCCATTACGCCACCCAAAACGCCCCCCCAAACCACTAACCAGCCTAGGTGCTCATGAATAATAGCCTCAACCATTTCTTTAACCAGTTGTGGTGTTAACTCGTTTAAACGCTTATCGATGACAGTTTCAATTTTATCGATGATATCTGCCCCAATCTTATGGGCATCTAAACCTTCCTTAAGCGCTGACTTAAAGCGCTCAGACTCAATCATATCAACCAAGGTGATTTTCATTTTTTCAGTAAAGGGTTCTTTTAATGGCCCTAGTGCTTCTTCGCCACCCATCATCATCAACATACCTCCAAATGAAGAATCCATGATTGAAGACACTAGGCTCTCATAAATTTTGTCATAATCAACCGCATTTAAGAAAGGCTCCAAATTGAGCATCTTGCTACCTTGCTGCTCCTCGGTTTCAATAAACTGCTGAATATTGCTTGCTGTAAAAAACTGCTCCATCATTAGTTTCTTAATAGAAGATTTAAACTCTTCAAAACGCTCAGGTATTACACCGGAACCATAGCAATACGGAACTTTTTCAAATAACATGTGTATCGCTAACCAATTGGTAGCTGCACCTGACAGGGCAAAGAAGCCGATTGATTTAATAAGCTCCGATAAAATAGGACTGATAAAGCCCAAAATAATAATCGAAAAGGCAATAAGATTGGTAACAACAGATTTATTCAACGGTTGGTTCATGGTTTTTTATTTAAAATATCGATGAGTGCCTGTAAGCATAGTTGCTGAGGCTAGAGGGTTTGGTTTAGGTTGTTTAGCGGTCTAATTACTGTCTTTACACACAAGGTCTATGCGCCTATCTACTGATTTAGCCATAAACTAAACCTTAAGTGATGACATTAAAACAGACGCTGTAGACAAACGCCGCTAACCTTATGATACTTAAAGCGCTACGTCAACCCTGAAAGCTAAATCTCACGCTTGTTGGCAGCAATGTTCGTCATTATAATGCCAGTCATCAGCACTTATCGCTAACTACCATTCAATACGGATGTTTTAATCACTACAAAATGATCTGTTATGCTTATAATTAAGCGTCATTAAGTGTTCTGTTCGATATATCCAACTCACTTAAGAAAGCTTTAATTTCCAAAAACCAGCAACTCGTTGTCATTGTAGCCGAAAATCAGTTTGTTTCAGCGAGCAGGCCACATAATAAAAAAGGAGATACCCCAATGAACACCAATAAATTACTCGTCACAATGACTATGATTGCTTTATTAAGTAGTGGTGTAGTGACGGCTTCTGAACATCATAGCGGCCATGGTGGTGGCCCTAAAAGTGGCGGAGGTACCAGTAGCGCTTGTGGCAAGCCACAATTAGCAAAGTTTTTACCTGCTCATTTAGCAACTGTCGCACCTGAAGCCTCTTTTTCTTTTATGGCATTTAATGTTGATAAACCAGAGTACATATCAGTTACTGCTAAAAATATCCCTGTTGAAGTAACGGCTGAATTTAAAGATCCGTTTTATTTAATTAAAGGTAAACTACCCGCCTCGCTAGTGAATACAGCCGCTAGAATTAATATCAAAGTGACCGGCAAATCTCCTCATTGTGAAGCAGAAGATGGCTGGTTATTACTCATAACAGATAAATAGCTATCTTTTTTCTACTATCAACTGCAAGACAATTCTGTAGTTGATAGCACTCCCCTGCTTCCCACTTTAAATACCTAGGTCTATTGTAATGCTCAGTTATCGACACTCTTTTCACGCTGGAAATTTCGCGGATGTCTTAAAACACCTGGTTTTGATAAAAATCCTAGAGCATTTAGGCAAAAAAGATACCGCGTTTAGTTGTATCGACACTCACTCAGGCCCTGGCGATTATGTTCTTAGCGGGGATTATGCGTTAAAGAATAAGGAATTTGAAAACGGCATCACCCAACTATGGGCACGAAACGACCTTCCCAAAGACCTTGATACTTATGTTAAGCTCATCAGAAAATTCAACAACACTGATTCATTACTGCGTTATCCTGGCTCACCATTAATTACTCAGCAATTTTTACGCAGTAAAGATCATTTGTCGTTATATGAACTACATAGCACTGAAATTGAACTCTTAAAAACAGTGGTTAATCGCGATAGACGTATCCAAGCTTTTCATGCGGATGGTTTAAGCAGTGCGATTAGTTTATTACCCCCTAAACAACATCGGGGCTTGGTATTTATTGATCCCTCCTACGAAATAAAAAGCGACTATGACCTCGTTACGAAAAGTTTAATACACATGCATAAACGTTTCGCTACAGGCATCTATGCACTCTGGTATCCCGTTATTGATCGCAAACGCAATCAATACTTAGAAAATGCGCTGAAGACCGCTGATATAAAAAACATACAATTATTTGAATTAGGCATTAAAGAAGATAGCCCCGAACACGGTATGACCTCTAGCGGCATGATAGTCATCAATCCACCTTGGACTTTAGCTTCGGATATGCAAAAAACCTTACCGTGGCTTAGCAAAACATTGGGCGTTGATGGAGCAGGTAGCTATCGAATAGAAACCTTGGTTGCTGAATAGACAGCACTCACCGTATTAGGAAAACAGTATTTGACTGGCAATGCTAAAATAGCCAACATTTGTAACTCTACACACTTCAGTTTTTAAAGGTTAATTCACTATGAAAAATATTATTGTGATGTCAGGTGACATTGGTAGCGGTAAATCTTCGGTTGCCACTGAACTAAAACAGCTAACAGGCTTTGACATCATTGGCACGGGCACAATACAGCGTGCCATTGCAAGCAAACGTGGACTAACCACACTAGAGCTTAACGAAATATCACAAACCGATCGCAGTATTGATGATGAAATAGATGCTTATGTCATAGAAATAGGGAAAAGCCAAGATCGTTTGATTATGGATTCCAGACTCGCTTGGCATTTTATTCCCATTGCCTTTAAAGTATTTTTAGCTGTTGATCCCGTAGTCGGTGCTGAGCGCGTCTTTAACGCCTCTCGCCATGATGAAAATAACGCAAGCTTAGATATTACCCTAAAAAATAATCTAAAACGCCAAACGATAGAAGATCAACGTTTCAATCAACTGTACAACATCCATTTTAGAAAATATGGCAACTATGACTTAATCATAGACACGTCTTATGCCACACCACTAGCCATTGCACAAAAAATAAACGACTGTTTTAACGCTTGGTTAAAGCATCAACACTTTTCATCTTTGTGGATCACACCCAGAAAGTTATTGCCTACTCTAGCAATGAATGCTGTTGATGATCATATTCAGGAGCTTAGTGTTTTTATCTATAAGGAATTTATTTATATTCAACAAGGTCATAGCCTAGTTATCAAGGCTCACAGGGCAGATACTGACTTAATCCCTGCAAAAATAATCACCGAGGAATCTAATCACCTCTTGCCCGAAGGACTTAGCGTTGCTCAAACAGCCCATAAAGTTACTTTAGCAATGCTAAAAAACTGGGAAGAGACTTTAGATTTTAAATACACGCGCTATCCTGAATTAGATTAAGCGTAAATAAAGCCACTATCACAAATCTTAGGCAAAAAAATACCCCAGCAAGCTGGGGTATTTCTAACAAGCTAAGCAAGGAGCATTATCTCACCTTGCTAGTTTATTAACCTTCGTTGTTAACAGCGTACGGATGTTTTGCTGTTGATTTTGCAGCAACAACTTCAGCAGCAGTTGGTGAACCGGCAATAGCGCGTTTCAGCGCTTCTTTAGTTGCTTGATAGTTGAATTTTTCAATCAACGCATCATCTTCTGCTTGCCAGTGAATGAATACACCAACAGAGATGAATAAATCATCAGCTTCATCAGCTGGGATAGTGCCGTCTTCAACACAATCAGCAACAGCCATAGCAACAGCGCGTTGAGCAGGACCAAACATTTGAACAGCTTGTTTAGAACCTTTGATGGTTACTTTGTTGAATAAGATAGTAGCAGGCTTAACCATCAGGTTAGGAGCAACAACCGCTAACAAAGTAGAAAAACCATCTTTGTTGTTTGTTAATGCGTTTGCAAATGCAGACTCAGCAGCTGAACCACGTGGTCCTACCATTAAATCGATATGTGCAATTTCGTTGCCTTCGCCAACTAAAGACTCACCGATGCATACTTTATTAATTTTTGCCATGTTTAATATTCCTTAAGAAGAAAAATGAAAAATTCGAACTAATATCGATTTTTTATTCGCTACCGATCATTAAATCGGAAGATTTTTATTATGAAGCGTTAAATTAATAACCTCTTCTAAAAATACTGTAAAGACCGT
>TBL_comb47_HYPODRAFT_10001894_pt1 | contig 26581 bp, 26 predicted proteins | sample TroBogypolimnion_40_FD_10682 | JGI IMG/M metagenome (IMG submission 10682) | reverse complement strand
TTTTGATTATCTGATGAACACTATTCAATCTGTCAAAGAACAAACATATCAAAATATTGAAATTATCGTCGTAAATGACTGTTCTACGCAACCCGAATATTATACATATGATTTCAAAACGAATGGTGTAATAATCATTCATCTAGAACAAAACTCTAAACAAATACATGGGTTTGCTTGTCCTGGTGGATATCAGCGTAATTTTGGTATAAAAATTGCAACAGGGAAGTATATTGCATTTTGTGACGACGATGATATATGGTTTCCATATAAGTTGAAATTGCAGATTGCAAGAATGAAAGAAACAGGTTGTTCTATGTCAAGCACAGAAGCATTAATCGGAAGTGGTGTTTATGACTCACAGAATGAATACAATAAATATAATTCAGAATTTGCGAAAAATTGTTTGAATTATACATATAAAAAACATAACATTGATTTCTTCATTGATTACCTACCAATATTCATTTGGGACTTAAACTTATTGAGAATTAATAATTGTTGTATTTGTTCAAGTGTTGTCATTGAAAAATCAATCATCGATAAAACAGGTTTTTTTGAGTCTATGCCTACCGCAGATGATTACGAATACTGGTTAAGAGTTCTTGAACATACAAATTGTATATATATACATATACCATGCGTTTATTATGATTCTGGTCATGGTGACGGTCAAAATTATTATACAAATGAATTATAACAACAATCGCTGGAACATAAACCAATTGTCATAACTACTGTTTTCCTCGTGTGTAACAAACTGTTTCACATCTGTCATGATGCAATCAATCACGATGATCTGATCATCCTTTACTAAATAGTTGTTTTCGAAATACAACTTCAGCTTGCTATCGTATGTAGTGGCCCACCAATCGATCTTATCTTTATGTCCAATGAAGAAACCACCTGCTATAGATACTTGTGATGGATTTATTTCATTGATAGGAAGACCCTTATCATTCTTATTGCTCACTATACGATACAGCGCATTCATATAATTAAAGTCATTATTGACTCTGGCATAATGAATTTTGGTCTTATCCAACGACAAAATTTTGTCCTGATTAGGCCACTGCGAGAGAAAATGAGTATGTAGATCACTGGACCGATTGCGAAAGTAACCAATGTCACAATAACCGTAATACTCTGTATCAAAGTATGCTTTGGCAATGGTTTCTTGAACAAACCATACCTTCTCACTCCACAGCATATTGACTTGCCATTCGACTCGCTTGTTCAAAAGGTCGTTATTTGCATGATTCGCAATCCAGTAATCTTTATACTTGTGGTTATGAAACTGCTCAAGCGGTTTTATTACTACTTTGATGTTTGGTTTTCCTCTCGTATTAATGAACTTGGAACTGTATTCATCCGTGTAGATCACCAAGTTGAAGTTATTGGCAGTTCCAATGAAATTCTCAGCCCAGACACAATATTGGTTGGCATCGAACTTTGATTTCAAAATATAGAAACAAGTAGAGAATGTGATTACCGCCGACATATAGAATAATATAAATATTTCGGTTTATATTATTTTTACTCCGAAATCACATAAAACAAGTTATTTCTCGGTTTTCATTTGATTCACTACTTGAATTAGTTTCTCTTCGCATTTTGCCATTGATAAATTTTCCATTATATATTCTCTAGGTCGATAAGAATCTAACTTTGATATAAAGAGTTTGAATTTTTCTTCAAATTCATCTGCCTTATGAAAATATTCCCCACATCTCTCATCCCAATAAGGAATTGCTGTAGCAGGAATATCATCATAATTATAACCATACTCTTGATTCATTGAGCTAACATCCCATACTACTAACGGAACATTAGAGGAAAGTGCTTCTTGGAGTGCAAAACCCTGACTTTCGTGGCGCCCAATCCAAATGCCATATTTTGATTCGCGTAGAAAATGAAGGTATTCTTGTTCATGATACTTCTGTGTATAACTGAAGATTCTATATGATATATGTTCTTTGTCAAGAATATTTCTAACAAACTGTAGTTCATTTGGGTTACGACTTTTATAATAAATAAAAACATAATTCCGTTCTTGTATAGGTTTAGTCTCACAATATGAATCAGTATCTACACCAAAAGGCAACTCGATCAAGTTCAAGTTTGTAACAATATTAAAAATTTTCCAAGAATTAACTGTCCATGTTGATAACTGGTTGTAACGAGAGTTTGGACCAATTACAGACAAAACCCTTTCATCTGGAAAAACAGAGAAATGAGGTCCAAATAGAAACTTTGTGTTTGGATACCTAGATATATCAATTGGAAGCGAAGGGCTATAAACACAATCAAATTGAGACAAATTCATGTGATGTATTTGATCTATATCATAAATCTGAACAACTTGGATATTCTTGTAATTCATTAACGCGTGACAGTTTTTTCGGTGAAAGTTTATATTCACAAGAAGAATACGCATTTAATAATATAATTTATACCATTTATTTATATTTATATCATTATAACAAATTTAACTTCAATAAATAATACATTAGTTGATCTTTTGTCATTGGATTAATTTTGCTATTGTAGTCAACCAAATCATCTTCTTTGATATCCTTTTTGAAATCATACAATGATTTAATATGAGTGTATTCACCATTCACAACAATCCTTGCGCTTTGAGTTTCATTAATGAGGGACTCCAATAATTTCTCACCTGGACGGATACCAGTAATTTTGATCGGCTTATTATACTTTTCGGAAAAAATTTCGACTAAATCCTTTACTTTCATTGAAACCAGTTTTGGTATAACAGTATCGCCTGTCTCGCCATATAGTAGTGAGTGCTCGATCAAATCAACACTTTGTTCAAGTGTCATTACAAATCTTGTCATACTATCATTTGTCAATGTAAATGCCTTCTTCGCATCGTCCTTACCAATGTTGTGTAACAACGGAATGATGCTTCCTCTAGAATTCAACACATTTCCATACCGAATATTTACGAACTTAACACTCTTCATGTAATGTGACTTTTCAACTAACAGGCTTTCGGATAATGCTTTACACATGCCATAAATATTAATAGGACTGCACGCCTTATCACTACTTACAAATAACACGGTTTCCAGACCAGGTGGTTTATCAGTTTCAATTGAATCAAGTATATTTTTTACACCAATCAGATTTGTATTTAGACTCTGATCTGTATTATACTCACACTGATCTATATGTTTCATTGCAGATGCAATAATAACAATGTTTGGATTTACTCGCATTAGCGTTTCTTGAACCTTGTTTTTGTTGATAATATCTCCGATAATAAAATGAAGGTTTTCATTGTGGTTGAAATCTAATTTCATTTGCCAATGCTTACACTCATCTCTGGAGTAGTTGTAAATAGTATTATTTTGAAGATACCTTGATACAAACTCATATCCTAGTGACCCAGTGCCACCGAATATCAAGATTATCTTTTTTTCCATCATAATAGACCCTTGTGGTTTTGTGTTTAAATTTAATTTTATAAATATTAATAACTACAAATGAAAGTTCTCTTATTTGGCTCAACTGGAATGTTAGGACATTATGTGCATAAGATACTCGAGAAAGATATCAATGTAATTTGTATAAACCGCAAAGATTTTGATATATGTTCTGATAATTGGGAAAATCTAACAGGTCTAGTAAATAGAAACTTGAATGATGGTGATCTAATCGTAAATTGTGCTGGTATAATTCCGCAGAAATATAACTTGGATAATTATAATCAGTTTATACGAGTAAATACACTATTTCCACACAAGTTAAACGACATTGCAAAGCACAACAGTTACAAGTTTATTCACATAACTACAGACTGTGTTTTTGATGGAAAAGAAGGCAATTATAGTTCAAATCATGCACATAATGCAAAGGATATATATGGTATATCAAAATCACTTGGTGAGCCAGATGATTATGCGAGTATTATACGAACATCCATCATCGGCGAAGAAGTCACAGGAAAACGATCTTTAATTGAGTGGATCAAAAGCAATCGTGGTAAAACTATAAATGGCTTTACGAATCACTATTGGAATGGTGTAACTTGTTTAACGGTTGCAAAAATTATTAAACAAATTATCAGAGATGGTTGTTTTTGGAAAGGTGTCCGCCATATACATTCACCTGATGTAGTAACAAAATATGATTTATGTAAAATGATAAATGATATATATGAACTAAATATTGAAATTAATCCATATGAAGATAAAATAATGAAAAACATGACACTTTCATGTGAGAATGATAATGAGTTTATAATCGATAATCTTTATTATCAAATCAAGGAACAATCGCAATTTCAAAATTAGAATATAATTCGTATAAATGTACAATTTATTTCATTATATATTTATAATTATGTATTATTCTCAGGCTCAAGAAGATCAATATCTTAATGATAACTATTTCAAAGATAAGAGAGACGGAAAGTATATTGAATTAGGTGCAATGGATGGTGATATGTATTCGAACACAAAATACTATGAAACCCAACATAATTGGAGTGGTATATTGATTGAACCACATCCGATAAAATTCCAAGTATTGAAAGAAAACCGACCTAATAATTTTTTATTCAATGATTTAATAAGCTGTCATACAACCGAACTCAAATATAGATATTTCTTTGAAGATTATTGTGCTGTTTCAGGAGTTGAAAATACATTACCAAAATTTTTCTTTGAAAACTGTTTTTATAACCCAGTTTTCTCCGACTCAAGGCCACAAGGCGTTTTGTATGTAAAACCACGCTCACTGACAGATATTGTAAAAGAGAGTGGTATAAAACATTTTGATCTACTGTCATTAGATGTAGAAGGCCACGAATATGAGGTATTGCAATCTTGGGATTTTAGTATTCCTATTGATATAATCCTAATTGAACAGTTGGGGTTGGAAAAAGATAGAGATGAACTATGCAGACAAGTATTATTAAACAACGGATATAAATTTGATACACCATATCAACATAATGAGATATTTATTAGAATTGGATCACAATATGATAACAATGTAATATGAGTTTTTACATATGTAAAGTATCCAATATATAACCTCTAATCCATTCAATATTAAAATATTTTGTAACAATATTGTATTGATTACTCAAACATTTTTTATAAAGTTCGTCATTCGTTGAAAGTGAGTGTAATTTTTGAAAATATTCTTCCGAACTCTTAAATGCTGTCTCTTCCGAAAATGTTTCTGGAAAGGGCCATTTCAACTCATTGTATTGTGATAGGATTAAAGAACCCGATAATAGTATTTCAAATGTTCTCATATTTGGATCACCTACACCTAATAAATCTAGACTAAACTTGGAATTTCTTAAATTATGTATAAAATGGTCATAATGCATAGGACCAGGATTGTATATTGTATTTATAATTTCGTGATAAATAGTTCGTCTATCTCGAACGACACCATATTGTTGATCTTCGTGAATAAATAAACCGCCTGTAAAGAAGACTCTTTCGATCTTTTGTTTCAAATACTCATCCATTGTAACTAATTCTTTATCACATTTTTCAATCAACGATGATGGTCCAAACATAATGAATGGAAAAGCAACCACATTTGCTTCATATTTTTTTGTTTTGTTATAATTTCGTTTGAAAAAAATGTTTATTTTATTATTTCGAACTATCATATTCGGATCATAATCATAGTCATAATTATCGAAAAATGCAACATATTTAAAATTATTTTTATTTACGATATACAGCACACGATTCAGTATATCTGCAATATTTTGCTTATAGAATCGTGTTCCGGGGTAAGCATCATACAATGCAATCACAACAAATAGGCAGTCATAATTCGTATCATTTATTTGTGACCAATTAGTATTTGGTTTTATGTTATAATGATTCATACTATTGGTTTTATCAATTTCGGTATTATTTATGAAATAATCTGAATCAGGAAACAATATTTTCAAACCAATATCTTGATTTACACCATCTATAATAGCGATTCTCATAATAATAATAATAATAATATAAACTGATTATAGTGTTTATATTATTTTATAGATATTTGTAATAACTGGTCTAAATAGTCATATGTCTTTTATTGACCTGGGAAAGTCTTTTATTGCAACTATCGTGACATTTTGGAATGTTTCCGGAACAGGTGAATTGAGACCAATATGATGACAAAACCCCTTCCTTCCATCCTTTATGTTTTTTGTGATCACTGAATAATATCCAAGTTTGTTAATCTGTAACTGTATTGTAAATTCATGATCCCAAGGTTCATATGGCATTCGAAGTTTTTGAATTTCAATTCTCTTCAAAGACGGTCTCCAACTAAAACAAGACATCGATTCTGGGTGTGAAGGAGGTGCATTTAAAACTTTATAACACAACGGGTTATTAATATCTACGTGATCAAAACTATGTTGTTCATCTTCTAACAAAACTTGGGAAATATTTTTATCACTATCAAGAATTTCAAAGGATAATTCAATAAAGCCACTATCAAAAAATTCATAGTCGTCTTCTAAATGAAATACATAAGGTGTAGTTATTAAAGGAGTATATCGTTCAATTGTTTTAATTTGTCCGATTCGCTTCTCATTATAACAAAACTTGATAGGAAATGGTAATATATTTTTGCAAAAATCTACAAGTCCTGGAATACCCGAATCCTCGCACAAAATTGCTTCTTTAATGGGATAAGTATTAAATTTTACAAAACTTATTAAAGTTCTGTATAATAAATCTGGTCTTCCGCAAGATGTTATAAACAATGTAACTTCTTTTTGCATCTTTATATTATTTTGGATTTAACTCTAAAATAATAAACGAATAAAAATGTTACGTAAAAATATTTTGTAGGAAAGTTGAATTTTTATGTATCATAAAAATATCTGCTATATGATCAGGTAGCTGTATATAACCTTTATCTTTCAAATAATTCACCGGAATGTGTTGTTCGTCATGATAGTTATTTTCAAAACCGATCACGTCAATGAATACTTTATCAAAATTTATAGACTTCAAAACTTTGAATTCACCACCTTCTACATCAATTGATAGATAATTTATCTGTTTTATATTATTTTCTTCACATATAGTTTCTATAGTTTTCGTTTCTACCATAACAATATCACTTCTGCAGCCTTCTCGTATGTTTTCACCCTTTATTCTTTCGAGATGTCTGTCATTATATTCATTTTTTAATCCCGAAAGCATTTCTGTATAACCTGTATTTACCATGAACTCTGAACTTCCATTTACATCACTTACTGCACAGTTGATATTTGTGCAGTTTTTTCTATTTGTTAATAGTTTTCTATAAACATCAACTAACGGTTCAATATTAAAACCACTCCAATTATGGGTTTTATGGAAAAAAAGTGTATTATTTAAATTTACACCATCATGCGCACCTATATCCATAAATATACCATTCTTATGTCCTTTGAAAATACAATTCTCAAGAGTCCGGTCTTGATTATATTGACTATAAAAATGACCTGAAACAGCATTAAAATCTGTTTGGTCTATATAACGATCATTGTGAAACTGTTGATTCCAATTATTCATCTCTATACTATACATGTGGTTTTAAACAACTCTTTAAGTTGTTTAGATTTTTTTTTATTTTCTAGCGTGTTTATTCAAATGTGTAAATCTTCAATAGTCTATATTAGTTTATCAATTTTTCGACCGATACTATCTAACATGTAATTTTCATTCCAAAATTTAATATTGTCTTCGGTAAATATTGGTCTGTTTATAAATTCTAAATATTTATCATTATCGTTATCTAACTCAATGACACGATTTATTAGTTTTTCAAACGACTCTTCTCTCTCATCTTCGAGAAATAACATTGAGTCTGGGTTAAATATATTTTTTATATTATGGGTTCCCCAATAAATAGGAATTGTTCTGGCTATGTATGGATTGGCAATTTTTTCAGTCGAGTATGTTTCCATTTTTGTATTTTCACCACAAATCATGAATTTGTGGTTTCCGATCAAATTGAAATATTCATTTGACCAATACGGATATTCTACTATATAACCTACATTGTTTGCAAATCGCCCCATTGAATTAACCTTCTTGTATTTATTCAATAATTCAAACATTTTATTTCTAGTTTGACATTTGTGATTAGTTACAATAAACGAACAGAAATTATCAGATATTCTTTCGATTGTTGGTCTATTTATTAGTCTAGGTAATAAGTTATTGCAATGTATATACATAATTACTAGTGGCAGATCTACTATATTATGCACATTATTGACCGATGTTAGAACAACATCATACTTATTTGCATCGGGTAAAACAGGCTCGCCAACAAAATTAAACTTATATTTCCATTTTTTGTAATTTCTTATAGTATCATCTGGGTTGCCACTATCCAACAGAACATTTGCCTTATTAATATCATTTGTGATTTCAAAATTTCTTAACTTCGTTCGTAAGAAAAGTAATTCAAAGAAACCAATGTGATTTGCGTCTCTCTTTTCAATAAACCCTGGCCACCAGTGACATGGATATATATAATATTTTTCATCTGACATGATAATAATAGTTATACTTGAATTTTTATTTAAATATATATTATTTCAAATGAATAAATGGTTATAGTTGATAGTTTTATATTTTATAACGAACTAGATTTACTTTTTTATCGGTTGTCTATTTTAAACGAGTATGTTGATAAATTTATACTTGTGGAATCAACTCATACTTTCTCGGGTCATCTAAAGCCTCTGTATTATCAAGAAAACAAGGAACGATTTTCAGAATTCAATGATAAAATTATTCATATAGTTACAGATATGCCTTATAAAATACCGAATATGAATTACTCTTTAAACCATCAATGGGAAAACGAATATTACCAACGAAATTGTATTAAACATGGAATAGATCGCATAAGTGACATCTTAAAAGACGATGATATTATACTTACATCTGATGTAGATGAAATACCTAACCCTCAAGTTTTAATTGATCTGAAAAACTGTACTTTAAAGTTTAATCGAGAAATGTTAAATCGTCTTGCATTAGATATGTATTATTATAACTTATATTATAGAATAGGACAAGGAAGTAATTGGCACGGTATTAAATTAATGACCGTCCGTGCTTACAATAAAAATAAACTCACTTTCCAGCAAATGCGAGTGTGGGAACACACGAATCCGGTTCCAATTGTACCAAATGGAGGATGGCACCTAAGTTATTTTGGTGATATACAATTCATTGTTGATAAAATTTCAAGCTTTTCTCATCAGGAGTATAACAATAGTAATTTTATCGATAAGAAGAAACTTGAAGATAATATTAAAAACGGCGTTAATTTATTAAACAACGATAGTTTAGTGTTTATACCTATAAATGAAAATAATAACTTACCGACCAAGTATGATACATATCTTAAGAAATTTTATGTAAATTAGTATTTTACACCATTGAAGATTTACACCTTTTCGCATTTCAAACGCGCAACTGTATCAAAATTTGTCACTCAAAACGCCTCCTAAAGTCGGCATTTCAAAATGAAAAATGGTGTAAAACCGCACCCTTGTGTGGTTTAAATCTGTAAGTGATTGACACTTTGAAAAAATTAAATCCGCTGAGTGCGGATTTAATTCTTCAAAGGTGTAATAATTATTGATATACGGTTTTACAAGTTCGGAAATTTATTCATAATTGTAATGTATTTTTGAAAATCATTTTTATATGTATATTTGGACCACTCTGCATCATCCCCAACATACCAACCATCTAAATTACAAGTTGGAATAGATTCGTCAATTGAAATATTTTTTTCGTTGGGATCTTTCAATTTAATTACTAAATTACCCCTTTCAGTTCTAGGTTCAAAATAAATTCTTTCTGACATATTAATCAATTCATCTAGAACATTATAAACAGCTTTCCATACATCACCTGTCTGAGCACCAGATTTTCTTAGATTCAAAGATTCTTGTTCGTATTCATTGTGTGGAAACACATCATCAATTATAATCCAACCTCCATTGTTAATATTTTTTATTGTATTATAAATATCCTTACTTACTTGAAACGCTGTATGAAGACCATCGATAAATACAATATCATATTTTTTATTAATGTGGTTTGAAAAAAAATCGTCTGATGTTATTTTATAGTTTACTAATGGACAATCACAATATTGACCAGGATCCACACCATCTTTATTAGATGAATTTACTCTAGAAAATGTTTCACCATGATGGACACCTATCTCAAGATATTGGGGGTTTTTCAAAGCATCAACTTCTATTATTCTATTTATCAGGTCGCTCCTTAACATTTACAAAAACTATTTATTTTATAATATATAGATTAACGCAAATCATTCAACCTATATAATAATCAGTAGAAACAGAAACAGGACCTTCTAATCCCATTACAGGGACATATTTTATATCAGTATCTTTTATCGTTTGTATGAATTTTGCAAACAACGCCTCGTAACCAACACATTGAAACATCAAGTTAAAATTATCGTGTAAGAACAAACGAAAACTTTCCACTACTTTATGGGGTAGTTTATATAACGCTGTAAATACATTCTCTCTGTTTCCATCTATATACTTAATAACTATCGATTCATTATCGAAGTTGTTAAAGACAAAGTTTTCAGATAACAAATACCTTCCTGATATTTTGATTAGATTATCATAATTTATGTTATTTTTATGTATATATTCCAGCGCATGATATGTCATTGTGCCTTCTCCAAGTGATTTTGAAATCCCATATACATTATTACGTATGGGTTCGAAACAATGTAGGTTTAAAAAATAGTTACTATTTTGTTTAAAAAATGTTTCTTCATATTCGTTGAGATCGGAACATTCAACAATGAAAATTTCCACATTAGGTATTTTCTCCTTTATCGTCAATATTGTCTTTTTTGTTTGTTCGAACCTCTGATCTTTTGTATAGATGCTACGACTATTTATATAAGACAAAGGTGTGTTTGGTGTGTTTATCACAGATGTTATTAATACTAATTTTTTCATTTATTTAGTATTATTTTGAATTGTATTTAATACATTATTTACATCGAAAACATAATTACATCAATTTCATATTTTTAATGTTAGTGCTGTTCATGCTTACCATCTTCAAAAAATCAACCTTGTCCAGATCTACCATCGCCTTTGTGTAGTTTGTTCGCCGTTGTTCTATGTCACTATAATCTTCTCTCTGTGTTACTGTGAGAGGAGTAATCAGAAACCATCTATCTTTAGACTGTAATTGAAACCAATACTTGTCAATTGCATACACTATGTGCTTGTCAGGTTCTCTCATCAGCTTACCAATACCTTCTCGAATGTTCGCGATCAGTTGCTTATAGTAATGTCGTTGTACGAAATAACCCGTCGTCGTCTGACACATCGTCACTTTGACACACGTATCATCAATACGCTGATACGGTGGCAGGTTGTTCCCGCCAACGAGTAAAACATCAAAATTAGTTTGGTGTAATTCCAAGAATTTATTGAATTGACTCACAAAATACTCTGGTTTCAAGAACAAAATGTCGTCTTCCACAATGAGAACATTTTCCCAGTCATTTGCAAGAGCTGTTTCCAAACACTTCAAATGGCTCATGCTACACCCAACCGCACCATTCGTCAATCGGATGGCATTGAAACGCTCTGCATTATTGATACCAACAAGCGACAACTGATGCTCGACATGCTGTCTGCGATCCGGTCTCGATTCCAAGTTTATGTAAAAAGTGTGTTTAATTCTCTCCATTTGAATGTATTTAAATTTATTTATACTAAGTTTTTAAATCAATTTAAAATTTTAAAATGATTGTATCCATATGAATATAATCATTCCATTGGGTGGTAAAGGCGAACGATTTGTGAGGGAAGGATATTCAGACCCCAAACCATTGATCAATGTACTAAACAAGCAAATGATATTTTGGGTTTTAGATAACCTAATTATTCATAAAGATGATAATATATTCATAGTGTATAGTGCAGATCTTGATCAACACAATTTTACTGGTATTGTTCGTTCCAAATATCCTCAAGTTGTTTGCATTCCAGTCAATCATCAGACATCTGGTGCAGTCGAGACTCTATCGGTTGGAATAAAGACCATTATGCAAATGTCCTCACACAAAAAATGTGTTTTATTGGATTGTGACACCTTCTACACAGAAGATATTTTGTCGGTTGTTCGGAATTCAGAAGATAGCATTGTATTCTATACGAAAAAAGACAACGAAAAACCAATCTATTCGTATATTGAATTGGATGCCGAAACTAACTGTATTACGAGAATCCAAGAAAAAGTCAAGATATCTTCAAATGCAAACACGGGTTGTTATGTGTTCAGTGATATTCGTCAATTACATAGGTTATGTGAGTATGTATTAAAAAACAATATCACCTTCAACGGCGAACCATATACATCGTGTGTGATATCAGAGTTGATCAAGGAATCTAGAGTTCAAGGGCATCAACTAGACGATAAATGTGTATTTTCGTTGGGAACACCGAGTGAGCTCCTCGTATTCAATAAGAATACATTTGTATTTCTATTTGATCTAGACGGCACTCTTGTGAAAACAGACAACATATATTTGAAAGTGTGGAGACAAATCCTTTCTGAATACAACATTGATTTAACAGAAGAGATATTTAACAACTACATTCAAGGTAACAGCGATGGTAAAGTTGTCAAGACATTGATTCCTTGCGCTGATTTACAAAGTGTATCTGAATTAAAAGATAGACTGTTTATTGAAAATATTAATGAAACCATTATAATTGATGGTGCGATCGTTTTTATCAATCAAGTAAAGAGATCAGGCTGTCCATGCTCAATTGTTACTAATTGTAATCGTCCAGTTGCAGAGAAGATTGTTGAATTCTGTGGTCTAACAAAAGTCATCGATTTTATAATTGTTGGTAATGAATGCACGCGAACCAAACCATACCCAGACCCTTACTTGGAAGCAATCAAACGGTACAATACAGATGTTAGTAAGGTCGTTATCTTTGAAGACTCAAAGTCTGGTCTCTTGAGCGCGCGTCAAACGAATGCAGCGTGTATTGTTGGGATTACGACTGTTTATTCTGACAAAGAGTTGCTATCATATGGTGCAAAAATGGCAATAAACGACTATGTAAATTTATCGTGTGATGACGTCATTCGGTCCAACAACAGTATCACAACAACACAACTCATAGCATTCATAAAAGACTCTATAAATTTAAATATACAAGATGTTGTCATTGATGACAATAAATTGAAAGGCGGGTTTATTTCCGATGTTCTCTCAGTAACAATTGCTCTGGATACTGGAAAACAAATGAAATGTGTTGCAAAGATAGAAAACAAGCATGAAACACCCCTGTCATTGATGGCAAAAAAACTCGGACTATATGAACGAGAAAATTATTTTTATGAATCTATTTCAAAATATGTGAATATTCGAACGCCCAAGTTTTACGGATTAATACGAGACGATGAACAAAATACAGTTGGAATTTTAATGGAAAACCTAAATAATGCATACATTGGAAATTATAAACTGAATGAGAATCTGAATCGCGCAGATATCGATGTTTCTCTCAAGGTCATTTCGGAGATGGCGAAACTCCACAGTAAATTTTGGAACAAGGATATAAAAAAAATGTTTCCCGAACTGAAGCGACACAATGATCCATTCTTTAATCCGGTATGGTCTAATTTTATAAAGGATAACTGGGATTGTTTCAAAGACACCTGGACAAATGTTTTGACGATGGAACAACTCGCCAGAGCAGAGCAAATTGTAAATGATTTTTCGAATATACAAGAACGATTGTCATCATCGAATCTGACTCTTATACATGGCGATGTAAAATCGCCAAACATATTTTATGATTTAGATCGGGATTACGAACCGGTTTTCTTAGATTGGCAGTATATTGCCATAGGTAAGGGAGTTCAAGATATGATCTTTTTCTTAATTGAGAGTTTCGAACTTGACAATATCCGGTTGATGTTTCCCTTGTTTAAGAGTTATTATTACAGAAAATTGATAGAAAACTGGATTACCAATTATTCGTTTCAGGATTATGAACAAGACATTAAAGATGCCGTTTGTTATTTTCCATTTTTTGTCGCAATCTGGTTTGGAACAACACCACAAGAGGATTTGATCGATATTAATTTCCCCTTCTTTTTTATCCAGAAATTATTTTATTTTTTAGACTCTACATTTTTAATACACACCTCCTAAACCGACGCGTGCGCTTGCTCTTGCCGGAGGTGCTCTTGCCGGAGGTGCTCTCGCTTGAGGTGCTCTCGCTTGAGGTGCTTTCTGACTAATAGGATTTTTTATCGAAACACTTTTATTGTAACTGTCATTTTGAACAAATGCAATTTTGTCCTGCTCGATTTGTTCCAAAAGTTGATCTGGAATGGGTTTTCCGGATGCCTTTAGCTGTGCGACCATTTCTATTCTTCGCTCTCTTACAGTAGGATAATACGGAATATCGGTCCAATCATTTGTATTTGGAACCGCTGTTTTGGTCTCTCGTATAAACGCAGGATCTACAATTTGTCTTTTGGGTTCTCTCAAATCATAGTTATAAAATGCATCATTTTCAAATCTTACATTAGTATCAAATGTGTGTATATTTATAAAAAAAATTCGTTCGTTATGAACAGCAAATATATTATCTGCCGGATTTTCTGAATTTCCGTCTAATACATAGCTCAAATTTCGGATTGTCTTGATTCCATCAATACCTGTGTCCGTCTCCATTCGCCACGGGTCCTTCTTACTTATAATTCGCGAAATTCCGTCGAATAACTGCAGAATCTCCGGACTGCCAATCTTGTAAAAAATGCTGCGATCGATCTTCACATTGTAAGCATTGCATCTCTTTTGCAGGACATTATCCTCCATACCCCACCCCCAATAACAAGGAAATCCATTGATTTTCTCAAAGTCAGAACCCTTGATCGAGAGAAGCCCGCCGAGAGCATGGGTAAATCCGTAGAAATGTTTCACAGTTCCTGCAGTCGTCTCATAATTGAAGATCTTATTGAATGGGATCGTATCGACGTCATTGAAGACAAATGTGATATCTTTGTACATAGTCGGATACTTAGCTTTCACTGCGAGGAAACCAATATCCTTGGTTGCTCCGCGATTAAATGTCCTAGAATCACACTGGTGAGAGAAATAGATCTCGTAGTCATCACGATCTTCTAAAATAAAACTCATATATTTGCTAAAAAAGAACTTGTGTTGGACCCGATTCCGATAAGGAACAATAAAAACAATTTTTGGAGGGTTGGCTGACATTTTATATATCCACTTTTAGAAAAAGTGGAGCAAAAACGCAACACAAAAAATAATCACATATATAAACATGATTTCAAAAATGAAAGAAAGGTTTTCACTCTATTGCTCGTCAATAAAACCACAACACGGGATATTTACAATTGATTTAGTTGCGTTGTTAATTGCAGTGATTATAATAATTCCATACTGTTTTTACCAAGTTCGCAATCGTGTGCCTCATCCTGTAAAATCTGATCTGAAATTGTCAGATTATTACATAATCACTGTGCTTATGGTGTATTTGGTAATTGGAGTATATCAACAATATTTCTGGACGAAACGAAATAAAATAACGAAAGAATTTATTATGCCCAAAACTATACTTGATCATTTGTTAAACAGATGTTTCAGCGTAAATGACAATTGGACATATATTTACAATTTTATATATTACTTCGTATTCGGATTCATAATTATTAGTGTTAGGGACTATAAACATTTCGCAGTTCTGGTATTAGGTGCAATTGCAATGATGACGGGACTTTCCATCATATGGTACTTATTTCCAAATATTGTTGATGCGCGCATAAATCCCAAGAACTATTTCTTGAAGAAGACGCAAGCGATTGATTCAAATCATAACAATGCATGCCCGAGCGCACATGTCGTTTTTGCAATGTACTCTTTCTATTTGTTGAGAAATGTCATCGGTTATTACCCAGCAGCACTGATACCAATTTTGATTTCAATCAGCTGCGTCACAACAACACAACATGTAACAACCGACATACTTTTTGGGTTAATATACACCGTTCTATTTTATAATTTTATATTAGTAAAGCTAGCACCCGAATATTTCCAATAAATATAGAAAAATAAATTTATTCTATTTTGGCTCCACCTTTGTGAAAGGTGGATTAGGAATATTTCTTTAAAATCACTGCTGGTAACAAGTCAGTCTTAATTTTCTCTAACTTCTTAAAGCACTTATTGATCGTGACTTCACTGATCTCGCTGACATTCTTGACATCGCGCTTTGATATGTTGAGCTTACAGAACTGCGAAATGAAATACACGACGCCTGCTGCAATCGAATGTGGCGTATTTTCTGGCATGATGTTCATCTTCTCGATCTTCATCGAAATGAACTGACACAGCTTCGTTAGCTCATTGTTCATATTGAGCTTACTGCAGAAACGCTCGATGAACGCCTCCGGTTTCGTTGTGCCGAACACGGTCTTATCCTTGTTCGCAACATCCTTCTCCAAGTTATTAATAATCGCAAGTGCATTCTTGCACCCCTTAGTCGCGCTGGTGACATCTAATTTGAATATACTCGCAATTTCCTTTGCTGTTCTCGGAAAGTTGTTTTTCCTGCAGGAAATGTATATCGAGGCCGCAATGATGCCATCTCGATTGTCACCTCGAAAAGTCAGCTCATACTCAGATATCCGCTTGTGCTCACGAATTGCATCATCAATGATCATCTTCGGAATTCCTGCATTCTGAGCCATCTGCGTAATTATTTGAAACTCATCGTATTGTGACTTTTCCTTGTAAGGCATAGACTGCCATTCGGTGTATCGTCTGATTTTTCTCATCTCGTATGACATTGGTCCAATACACAATACTTTACATCCATAGGACGACTCTTCTAAAAGAGGGTTGATTGGCATCCCACATCGTGTTGGGTCAGAGTTTTGATTGTCATCTGCACCATAGAAACGCCATTCCGCCGATTGGTCGACAATGTCCTTATAAATGATCCCACATTTTTTGTTGATACATGTCAAATATCCTTCATCTGAGAATGCTAAAATCGAATCACAACTGTCACACTTCTCTCGGTTCCCACAAGCACGGTAAATACATTCGAGCGGAGTCTTAGACTTTTGATCATTTTCTATTTCTGTATCAAATATATTCCATAATTCAGCCTTATTTATAAGACTGGGCTTGTTCTTCTTGCTCTTTTCAGTGCTTGTGTTCATTACTTTCTGTTAGAATATATATTTCCATTTAAATTTCAAATCAATTTTATTTACAACGATTATGAAATGAACAATATTATTTATGTGTTTGCATCGTTTTTTTTTAAATGCTATATATATATATATGGGAAATTTCGTACCATCATCTAAACAAAAAACAGATGAGACTGTATCAAAGAATTTTTATGAAGTAATTGATTATGTTGCATCATATTATATTCTGAAATCAGACTTCAACAGTTTAAAAAAATTAAATGACCCCAAATATTGTAATAAATTGGTTGTGATCACATCAGATGTAATAAAAAATGCATTTAACACTCGCGACATTCAATTTATAGCCAAGAGGATTAAAGATGGTTTAGAAGTAAATGAGATGACAAGTAATAATTATACATATATGACACATGATCAATTGGACAGTCTTGATATCAAAAATACTCAACCTGAAAATATAAAAAAGGTAGATGTTTGCATTAGTATTTCCAAGTTCTATATTAAGATTGCAAATGTGTTTGCATCCATCGTTATGACTATAAATCCGGTGTTTTCTTATAAAGAGAATGGAGATGAGAAACACGTTGGATTGGCTGGCAGGGATAAGATACCTCAAGGTGTTACTGTTAATATGAATAAAAATAGTTTCTGTGATAATCGAATCAATGCATTGGAACGAGGTAAGAGCACACTGGACGATACAACAACTCTGAACCCCAAGATTTGTGATATCAACTTGGACGAAAATGGAGATGTTAAGAATTTATTGAATGAACCTGGTCTTTTAAACTTAGAAAAATTATACCTTGATGAAGACTTTGATTATTCGACGGGATTATTTAGAAGCCGGTCTAAAGAAACACACGAACAATATATAAAGGATTTAACAATTTTTTATAAAGCTTTTCATGGTGAGGATAAAGATCTTCCACCTGGAATCGATAATTTCTCTCAAGTCGTTTTAAGAGATTACAGCCAAGAGAGTGATTGTAATCCAGAAAATCAAGCGCTTTTCAGGAAGATAATTGATGTACATAACAAAGAAAAGTTGTTTGTTGATTATGCAATACATTTGAAAGATATGACAACCCGAGCATCTGACAATCAAAAAAAATTATTAATGATAATCAACGGGTTATTTGCAAAGGTAAGATCGTCATCGTTGGGAGGTAAAGGTTTAATTCGTATTAACCCTAAGCTGAACGATATGAAACTTCAACTGTTGATCGAGCAAACGAGGAGCTTAATTGTTCGAATGTATGTACAATGTGAAATAGATTATTTGAAAGGTGTTAAATTGTATGAAGCGATTATACATTCGAAAATATATCAGATATCAGAGAAACAAATACAGTATTTTGAAAATGAGGCTGCTACGATGGTTGATCAGTTTGGAGAACCCGAACACCGAAGACCCAACGAAACAACGGATGTAAGTGAAGCAACAGATCTAGGGGAAGCACACCGCGAACCTAGAATGCAACAATATGTACCCATACCGGGTGTTGAACCAGTATTAGAAAATAAATATGATGAAAACCAATATGCCGAACCCACTGGTATTGAAAACCAATATGCCGAACCCACTGGTATTGAAAACCAATATACTCAACCTACTAATCTTGAAAACCAATATGCTCAACCTACTAATCTTGAAAACCAATATGATAAACCTACTAATCTTGAAAACCAATATGCCGAACCCACTGGTATTGAAAATCAATATGCCGAACCCACTGGTATTGAAAAACAATATGCTCAACCTACTAATCTTGAAAACCAATATGCCGAACCCACTGGTATTGAAAACCAATATGCTCAACCTACTAATCTTGAAAATCAATATGATAAACCTACTAATCTTGAAAACCAATATGCTCAACCTACTAATCTTGAAAACCAATATGCTCAATCTGTTGGTATTGAAAACCAATATGCTCAACCTACTAATCTTGAAAACCAATATGCTCAATCTGTTGGTATTGAAAACCAATATGATAAACCTACTAATCTTGAAAACCAATATGCTCAACCCACTAATCTTGAAAACCAATATGATAAACCTACTAATCTTGAAAACCAATATGATAAACCTGCTGGTATTGAAAACCAATATGCTCAACCTGTTGGTATTGAAAACCAATATGCTCAACCTGTTGGTATTGAGAATCAGAATATTCCTCAATATAACCAAAATGGTTATCAATTCGCACCTCCTCCTCCTCCTACTCCTCCTACTTATCCCATAAATCCTCAAATACCTCCTCCAAACCAACGATACTAAATAATTGCAATTGAATAAATTATAATTATTTTGTGCTTTATTTTTAAGCAGCGGCGCGTCCAGCAGCAATTGCGGCAGCACGACCAGCAGCAACAGCCGCAGCACGACTGGCTGCTATAGAGGCATTCCTAGAAGCCGAAACATTACGTTTCATTGTTCGAGCACGAACTCTTCCGCGAGCACGAACGCGAGTTTTAGATCTACGATATTGTCTAGATTTGGGCATTTATATATGCACACAAAAAATCTACAGCTTGATTATTATCATCATCTAAATAATAATCAAAGTATGGTTAGTTAGTTATTGTTTATTCGCGCTCGCGGTGGTGGGTGCGAGTACGGTGGTGGGTGCGAACACGCCCACGGGTGTGGGTACGGGTGCGTCCCCTTGTCTTCTTCATCGACCTCGATCTCTTCTTTCCTCCATGGTGTTGGAATTGGCGGTGGTGTTGGCGTTGTCTAGTGGCAGGCATTTTTATATATAATGAACAGAAAAAAAAATAAACGCTCCATTCAATAAAAATCAAATCAATCCGTCACTTTTCCTAAAAATTGAAGATTTATTCCTCCCAAACTAGATTTGTTGAAGGCCACCACATTTTATCACCCTTTTTAATATTATACATTGCCCTAAATACTTTTAATCTGGACAATGGAACATTTGTCCTATATTTATCTAAAGGATGTGGATTCGTCTTCAATTGGGCGGTAATCGCCTTTTTACTAATTTGTTGTCTTTGTTGCAGAGCGAAATAAACGAAGAACGCCTCAAATGACAATGTCTGAATCGGTAAAATATCCTCGTTCTTTGTCTGGAAATCGCTTAAATATTCCAAACACATCGCCAACCCAGAAATATCCGCGATATCTTCGCCAATACTCGGCGCCGCATCGAACTCAATTCCGTCATATTTTGCAAAATGTTCATACTGCTTAATAACATCATCCTGAATTCGCTTAAACTTCCGCTTGTCACTATCCGACCACCAATCTATTAATCTTCCAGTGTGATCATATTTGCTACCCATATCATCAAGCGAGTGCGACATCTCATGCGCAATCGTGTAACCAATGTGTGCCAAATTATACTCGATTCCGCGCTCCTCTAAATCAATGAATGGCTTTTGCACATATCCTAAAGGAATGTAGATCCCATTCACTGTCGGGTCATACATCGCATTCACCACATACGCCTGCGACCCAACAAACTTCGGAGGAGACTGCGCCCAGTCCATAACCGGTATGTCAATAGTCTTTTTACCCTCCAACTTGACAGCACGGTCGCAGCGCCACTTAGCAATCTTGCTCATATTTCCCCACGCGTCATTATCAGTATAATCCAACAGTGGATCTTCGCGGAGCAACTTTGGTGACCCCACATCCAATTTGAAATGATTCAGTTTCTTCAAAGCCATCGTCTTCGTCTTCGGTTGCATCCACTTGTTGCGCTTGATGATGCGAATGAAGACCGCCTTCAAATCCTCAGCCATCGTATGCACATACTCCACATGCTGCTTATTCTCGTAGCGAGCAATGTACTCGTTTGTCAAAAAGGTGTTGAACGCGCATCCAAGACCGTAGATCGGGAACAGCTCGCCTCCGACCTCGTGCTCTTGTCCGGCGACAAACTTACCGTGGAACTCAAACGACACCTTGTGCCCATCGACACTGAAACGCTGTTGCTGTCGAATAAAGATGTAGATCCAATATGTCCGCCACTCGGGGGTATCCCACTCCTTCATGAGAAGCTGTGTTGCAGCCACCAAATAGTTTAAACTGGAAGCGATGAAGAAATTGGGTGTTTTGTTGAACCCGAGCACTTTCGCAAATTGGTCCCAATCGAAGCCATACTTGGCGAGCGCATCATTCGATTTTACGACATTACGAAAATCAGGGTCTTCATCCAACTTATCATAATCCATCGCATCGAGCATCTTGCGCTCCACATTGAAAACATCTTCTACTACAAACCCGTGACCCTTGCCGAAAGTGGTGTCAAAGAGATCGCTCAGGAACTCTAAATATCGCGTCTTGTATTTGCGCTTGTATTCTACATCGGTGCCGTCGTCATCATAATAGACATTCGAATCAATCAGCGTAACTTGCGGCGGATCAATGAAACAGCGGTATGTGCCAGGATCCTTTTCATCTACCAGGAGGTTCCACACGAATGGCGAGCCCCACGAGACGATCTCATTCGTATTCACGAATCCCATAAGCCCCCACAAGTTGGATTTGACTGCTCGCAAATCGTCGATTAGCTTCAACACGATGTTGGCGTGATTTCGCGATTGCTCGACAGTGTTGAGCTTCTTCATCGATTCATAGAATCGCTTTATGCATTGCGATTGACGGCTCTTGTCGGTAGAAGTGTATTCTTCAACGATGTCTAAGAGTTGTTTATAAACTTTGTCCTGCACGACACGGAAATCATCGACTTGAACTAAATACTTTTGCGATTCTTCTATCTTGTAGTCCTTTAACCAACGCTCGTTGATATAAGTGTAGTAATCAGATTTGGGATTCACATTCGAGGGACTGACTGCAGTCCTCAGCTGCTTAATTATATTATCCTCCAATCTGTATTTTCCGGAAAAAATATTAATACCCTTTTTCTTTAATTTTTTCTCTAAATCTTTCTCGAAACTTTGATGAGAATTAAAGTATTTCGTGCATACAGTTTGCTTCTGGTCGTCTGTAAGCATATTTCGAGATTTGTTACGAGTTATATTGTGTTTTGTCGTCATAACCTTTCTGCGTTTTGTATGCGTCATATATTATATTTGTATATTTTATTGTTTTTCCAACTTCAGTAAGATTTGAATCCCAATAGCACTCAGCATATGGAATATTGCCGTTCCCCAGTATTGGGCTTGAAACATTGTTAGAAGTTTGCATATGAATCCGAATGAAATGCACGCCAGACCAATAATAAATGTCTGGTTTGTCATGTAAAACGAACAAATAATGATTCCACATAGGCTGTAAATAATTCCTGTAATCGAGACCAAATTATCTTGATAATAATTTAGAATTTCAGTAGAACGATTTAGAAATGTCATTGTCAGTAAGACGAGTATAAACCCTGTATCCAAGAATATCAGGACAATACGATTGTGCTGCGCATTTGGTAACAACTGAATAGTAACTGCTATAATTGACCAATAGATACACGATACATCGATGAAATTTATCACAGGTGTTGAATGCGCCCATAAACAAAAACTCACAACCGACAATATAAACAACGGGATTCGGATAAGCGGGGGCGCGGCGACCAGTGCATAACAAACAGAGCTCCATGCATTTGATAGATATTGTATTGATGGGGTTGTCGTGGATTCCATTGCACACAACAATATATAACTAATCAACACACATGACACCCCTGATGTAAATGAAACGATGAATTGGTTGTATTTTGCGATAAATATTGATAATTTTGTATTACTCGGTTCTGTTAATTTTTTGATTTCAATTGCATTATTATCCTTTTGAAGTTGGTTGTATGTTAGCATTGTATATTATTGTGATCAGCTTTTTAAGCATTTTCGCTTCATTCATTGACGAAAAAAATTGATTGTAAAATAGTTCCATAGGGTGTATGCAAAATGAGGTGTAATATGAGTAAGACAATTCTTCTCGCAATTGGGTCATATATGAAGAAATTTGATGCGTACCCAGTCGATCTGGTCACATTCTGTGCAGAAAATAAAGTTGAACTCCTCAACATTGGGTCGAACCGCGGACAAGCACTTGCACTAATGGCCCAACCTGAAATTCGTGGCCAACAGCATTTGTCCCGTGTTGAGGCGGAGCTCTTCTTCAAACAGATCGGTCTCGAATCAGATGACGCCATACAGGCATTCAATAAATCGTTTGGTTTGAAGCGTGTCAAGGGGCGTGGTATATATTGTTTAGAGTATCCGTTCGTATGTGATTTGACGAACATTCATAAGCGCATTGGTTGCAAAATTGGTGGCGATAGGAATGAAAAGATTAGTGCGATTAAACAGTATTGGCGCGATATTCTGGTAGATGTGCCAAACGACGATTGGCAAGTTGGCCACTTGGATCCGACTGTGGCAGATGCGTCAGAAACGAATTTGGCATTCCAGCCCCCAATCCAAGGTAAATACCGCGACCGATTCAAGTGGGATCCGATGTTCTTGCGGATGTGGCCGACTGGCAAAGAGCTGGTTCAAAAGATGGACGAATATTACACCAAGGAAGAACAACAATTGATAATTGACCACCTTATCCACCTTTAGGAAAGGTGGAGCCAAAAGCGTAGCGACTGGAAGCGTAGCGACTGGAAGCGTATTGTCCGAATCCATAAATTTGTCTAAACAATTGCTAAACACAATTTGAAGTGCAATTTTGAAGTTGGATCGATGACCTATTTCACACAAATCACTGATGAAGTATCTGAAATATTATTGTTGGTCGTCAAAAATAATGGAACTATCCAAAGACAATCACATAAAATGTTTTTTATGCGAAAAAAAATGACTAAACATCGCACAAGATGTACCCCGTATTTGTTTCATCAAATGCGTCATTCAGGATTGCCGGTTGATTCTCCTTTTTACAAGATATTTTCCGATACAAGAAATCCAAAAAAATCCACAAATATTTCATCATGCAATACATTCGCGATAGATATGTTTTTAATTCAAAATATATTGACTATTTTATATTATTTGATTATATACAACTGTTGGGGTCCGGTCCCGTCGCTACGCTTTCAGTCGCTACGCATTTTTCTCCACTTTTTTCAAAAGTGGATTTTTTCAAAAGTGGATTTTTTCAAAAGTGGATAAGGATGCGCTGTCTGGCAATCTCGAAATACTCGGGACTCAACTCCATACCTACAAACCCGCGCCCAGTATTGACACATGCGACCCCAGTTGTGCCGCTTCCCATGAACGGATCCACTACTACTGCACCCGTCTTGCTGAATATTTTTATCAAGTGCTCCATCAAATGCACTGGTTTGACGGTTATATGCGTGTTAAATTCGCCCTTCTCCTTTTTGTCTGGTTTATCCACCAGGAAATTCTTGTCATACAATTCGTCAAATTCTTCCGTTGTCACGATATTGGCTGGCACTTTGTCTCGGTCCAAACCGACCTTGTTTGAGAAATCAATGAGCCCCGTCTTGAAGCACAACTCATTCTTGATATAGGTCCCCTGTGTCGGTTTCTGGCAGACACATATCGGCTCAAAGCACGATTTAATCATTGGTGTCTTGAAATCCTTGTATTGCTCCTTCAGCGCAGCCTTTTCCTCGTCTGTCATTTTCATCTTATCTATGATGTGATTCACCGACATCCCCTTCGGCATATTCTTCGTATAAACCCAGTTGATCATATCGCGCACTTCGAACCCTGCAATGTCACACGCCATTGCAATCGAGTGATACAATCGAGGCGACGAGAATGACAAGAAGAAACCACCCGGCTTCATTTTCAAGAACAAGAGTCGCGACAACTTCAAGTAGAAGTCATATAAATCCTTCACCTGTTTCTTGTCGAACTTCATTCCTTTTGGCAAATGCCTGATGTGACTGTTTGCAACGGAATCGGTCACCTCCTTTGAGTCCCATTTATTATCCAATCCATCGATGAAATATGGTGGGTCTGTAATCACGCAGTCAATTGAATTGTCGTCCATCTTCTCCAATTCTACCAAGCAGTCATTGTTGTACAGATTGATATTTGTCATTATCTTTTGTTTGTGTATTGCTCTAGATAGTTATATTTAAATCAATTTTTATTAAGCGGAGAACCTAGGTTCAATCGCCTACGGCGCGACAGTAGGGCGAAGCCCGCTCCACACCTTTCCTTTTTCCCCATTCTATTCAGCGAACAAATACGACAAAAAAATAGCTGTCAATATACAGAATGAAAATAATAAGCATTTTTACCAATAACCCTATTTTTATTGAGTTGCAATATAAGACCCTGCAAAGGTTTGTGGTCGGTGGCGATTACGAGTATATAATCTTCAATGATGGAAAGAATTTCCCTGATCCGACCAATTTCGGAAACATTGAGGAAGGGAGAGCAGGAATTGTCAAGAAGTGTGCTGAACTGAACATTCGGTGCATCAACATTCCAAACTCGCATCATATTCGCAACACTGATGCGAGCTCTAGACATTCGGATAGTCTTCGATTTGTGTTGAATTACATGAAGAGTAATTTGGATGAATATCTCATGCTAGATTCGGATATGTTTCTCATTGACCAGCTTGATTTTAATGTGTATCGCAAGCATATATGTGCATGTGTTTTACAAGAGCGGCCTGGTCTAGTATATCTTTGGCCAAACCTGTTTTATCTTGATGTGCGACGAGCGCCGAATATTGATAAGTTGGGTCTGAATTTAACACCTGGAAATGATACAGGGTCTGCATCGAGTATATGGTTGAAAACATTTAATTATAAATTTCCATCCAGTAAAACTATTACACCGACCAAAGAGAAAAATGAGACAAAACGAATTAAATATAAACTGCTTAATGTTATAAATGAGAATAAAATTAAGTGATAAATATCAAACGGAGCGAGAAAATATTTGTAATAGAATTGTTGATATATTATGTTTGAAAGATGATAAAACATTTTTACTTTATGATTTAGACAATGATATTGAAAAACAGAATAAAATTATTGAAATGAAAGAAGAAATACAACAATATTTTGCTTGTTCTACTATTTCTTCTTTCAAACCTAATTTTGAATGTAAGCGACCATATTTGAATATTATTAGAGGCATTTTGAGAAAACAAAACTATACTTTTATTGGAAACGATTTTACAATTAAAATAGACAACATTCCTAAAAAAACTATCAAGTATATGATATTTAGGAATATTGAATAATTGCGGTAAAGTATTTAGAAATAATTTCTTTGTATAGTATATGAAAGACCCGCCTGACAAGTATCGTTGTTTGAAATTACCAATTTCGTCCATTCTTTACAAAACTGAT
>TBL_comb47_HYPODRAFT_10001893_pt1 | contig 26605 bp, 22 predicted proteins | sample TroBogypolimnion_40_FD_10682 | JGI IMG/M metagenome (IMG submission 10682) | reverse complement strand
GGCCAGAGCCACGAAGTGGTGAATGGTCCGGTAGGTGGCGCCCAGGTAGCCGCCGTAGAAGACGCCCCAGCAGCAAAGCACCTGCGAGAGCCAGCCCGCCACTCCGTAGTAGTCCCCCCGGACCAGGGCCACCCCGGCGCAGACCAGGAAACCAATCGAGACTGCGGTCGAGACCAGGGCATTCCAGGCTCCCGCCGCGCTGGCCAGGGCCTCCACCTTCTCTGGCATGTTCTTCCCGGTGTAGAAGGGGATCTGCCGCCAGAGTCCGTCAAAGGTTCCCATGTGCAGGAAGGCCATGTACATGAGGGGAATGGTGAAGATCCGGTAGCGCCCGGTCACTTCCGGGCCGAGGAACCGCGCGACCAGCAGCCCTCCCAGCGCCCCCAGGAAGGAGGCGCTCATGTTGCCGCCGAAGAGGGCCGCCACGGAACCCAGGATCTGCCGGTTGTGGGTCAGCTTCGCCTTCTGGGAACCCAGATACGCCCTAAAGCCCACGGGGCATCCGGTGGGTCAGGCGCTGGTGAGGGCGGGGTGCGGCGACTTCAGACTGGAAGGGCATAGGTGTCGACTCTCGCGGGATCGAAGGGTTCGCTGGCCCAGAAGAGCGTGACGAGATCGCTGTCCCCTGTGTTGGTGATGCTGTGGGAATAGCCCGGTGGGATGTCCACCACTCGGGGTTCCCGCCCCGACACCAGGTACTCGATCACCTCCGAGCCGGAGATCTGCCGGAAGCGGATGCTCGCGTCCCCGCTGACCACCAGGAATTTCTCGGTCTTGGTGTGGTGCCAGTGGTTGCCGCGGGCGATCCCGGGTCGGGTCACCGACACGAAGATCTGACCCATGGCCGGGCCCCGCAGCACCTCGGCCAGCCAGCCCCGGGGATCCCGCTTCGTGTCCAGGAGGTAGCCGAACTGGTCCGCCGGAAGGTAGGTCAGGTACATCGAATAGAGCAGGCGGGTGAGGTCATCACCGACCTCGGGCACTTCCCGGCTCAGGCGGGTCGCGGGGAAGTGCTGGATCCGTCCCGCCAGGTCCCCCAGGGTGAGCGTGAACACCCGGGGCACCGCAGGTTCGCCCTGGGCGTCACGGTGGACCGTGCCCCGGAAGGCGGCGATGAACTCGGCCACGACGTCATCGACGTGCACCAGACTGACCTCCCGCCCCGGGTCATGGACCTCCAGGGGCAGCCCCTGGGCGGTGTTGTGGCAGAAGGTCGCCACCACCGAGTTGTAGTTGGGGCGGGACCACTTGCCGAAGACGTTCGGCAGGCGAAAGACAAAGACCGGCACGCCCGTCTCGGCCCCGTAGGCGCGGACGCAGGCCTCGGCTCCCCGCTTGCTCGAGCCATAGGGGTTGTCCAGGGCCGCCTGGGTGGAGGACGAGATGAGCAGCGGCACGGGGCGTCCCTGAGCGCGCAGCAGGTCCAGGATCTGCTCGGTGAGTCCGATGTTGCCCGTGGTGAACTCGGAGGGATCTTGGGGCCGGTTGACACCGGCGAGGTGGAATACGAAGTCCGCCTGAGCCACCAGCTGCGCCAGGGCCTCCGGTTGGTCCGACACATCAAAGGTGAGGACTTCCAGGTCGGGGTGCAGGGACAGGGTTGCGATCAGGTTGCGCCCGATGAAGCCCTGCGATCCTGTCACGAGGACTTTCCCCATGTCCTTCTCCTTGGTTAAGCCTTCGGGGCCTGGTGGGCATTCGAGTCAAAGGTGAGGCTACTGCGGCAAACGAATTTTCCCACCGGATCGGTCCCCCTGGACTTGATTGGATCCGGTCCCATTCGGCGCGTCAACATGGGTGTTTTTTACCATTCATTTTCAATCACTCAAGGCTCCCTGGAAGCCGCCCTTCCCCAGAACCGTCGGGCGGCCGGCTCAATCACGCAGGTGCAGCGCTGAGTGCGCGGACCCACCTGGCTGAGGGGAAGGGCGCGGAAGCCGAGCGCCAAGGCTGGAGAACCGGGCCGGAGGGCATAGTCATCCAGCCCCGGCTGCCTGAAGCGTGGATCGCCCACCACGGAGGCGGCATCCCTGCCCTGCTGCCGCCACCGGGACAAGCTCTCGCTCCCACCGGGCCCGAAGGTCGGCAGGACGCCCCGGGGCGGGAAGTAGAGATTCCGGTCGATGTGGAGCACCTCCGGTCCGAGGGCCCCGGTCTCGAGGGCGGCCGCCTCGGGATTCGAGTAGGCGAAGATGTTGCCAACCACCTGCAGGCCCCTGGAGTTCTGCTGAAAGTTGGCGATGGTGCCCTGAACTGTCTGACCATCCACGAAGAGGTTGTTGAAGATGCGGTTGTCACGGCCTCCCTGCACCATGAAGCCACCGTTCCAGGTCCGGCACACCACGTTCCCAGTCACCTCGTAGCCGCTGGCGAAGGAATCGAGGTAGATGCCCCAGGACACGTAACTGGGCGCTCCGAACAGAGAGGAGTAACCGATGGTGTCGGCCACCAGATTGTTCCGCAGGCTGCTGCCGCTGCGGAAGGCCCGGTCCTGCTGCGTGACCTCGATGCCTCCGGTATCCGAGGTCTCCAGGTTGGTGTTCTGGATCCGGTTGAACTCGACGACGTTGCGCGAGCCAGGATCCTTCAGAGAGATGCCGTACCGGGAGGAGTCGTGGATCGCGTTGTGCGAGAGAGTGTTGTCGGAGGCTCCCGCCCCGACGAGGACGATCCCCCCCACGTGCTGGTAGGCCTCACCCAGGTGGTGGATATGGTTGTCAGCCACCGTGTTTGCGCGGCTGCCCAGGATCAGGACGCCGCCCCCACCCAGGTGGGCCATGTCGCAGTCCTTGACCCCATTCCGCTCCCCCCCGGCGATGCAGACGGCATAGGTGCCGAGGTTCAGGAAGCGGCAGGCCTCCACGAGGCAACCCTCCGTTTCCCGCAGGCTGAGGGCCCCCTCCTCCCCGACGCCGAAGCCCGCGCTGGCCCCACTCTGAGCCCAGTCGGTGTTCCGGAGGGTGAGCCCCCGGAAGCGCAGGTACCGCACGGGATTCCCCGTCGCAGAATCCCCCTCCACCTGGATCAGGCGGCGGGTCCGGGGGGCCACCATCTCGCTCCGGGCCGAAAAGCCCTCCCGCGGCAGGTAGTCGAGGCGGCCCGCCGCGGCGTCCAGGTACCATTCACCTGGGCTATCCAGCTCCTCGCGTACGTTTTCGATGTAGTAGCGGTCCCCGGGGCTCAGGGAGGCACCAGCTTCCGGTCCACCCAGCTGCAGGCGGCGCTCCTGCGGGTCGTAACCGACCAGGGACAGAATCTCCGAGTAGGCCCGGCACTCCCCGGAGGGGAAGATGTGCAGCTCCGCCTCGGGCGCCCGCAGCCAAGCCTCCCGGAACTCGCCGGGGCCGCACCAGATGACGTCTTTGGGGCCCGGGCTCAGGGTGCCCACCGTGAGCTGCCGGGCGTGGGAGCGGTTGAAGCTCCGGGCTGACAGGGCCAGCAGGTGCTCGGGCCCCGTGGCCGGGCGGCCTGGCGCCCAGGCAACGCTGTCACAGAGGGCCAGGGCATCGAAGGTCAGGCCACCGCCCTGCTGGTTCTGCCAGCGGAGCCGGTGCTCGCCCTGGCTGAGCCGGAGCGTGGCCACCCGGGCCCAGCGGGCCGGAACCCAGCCCCCAGTGTCACGCAGGTCGGCCAGGGGCCGGGGGGCACCGTGGTCGAGGCTCACCGTGCAGCGCCCGGTCATGGAAGCATGCCCATAGGGCGCATTCAGGCAGCCGTAGTGCAGCCAGAGGGTGTAGTCCCCGGACGCGGCCACATGGATCGGGTATTCGAGCCAGTCACCGGGGTTATGGATACCGCCCACGGCCACGCCGAGCGGCAGGGTTCCGGCCGCCGCCGAGGCATAGAGGAAGCCCTTCCGGGCGGGATCGGCCGGATGGAGATTGGGATACCGGGCCCGGATCTCCCTCCGCCCATCCACGAAGAGCGACCGGAAGTTCCAGGCACCTCCCTTCGCCTCGGGCAGGTCGAAGGTGATGATGCCCCCGGAAGCCACCCGGTGGCCATTCAGGCGGCGGCCGCCAATGAGCTCTGGGGTCTCTCCCGGATAGGCGGCATAGGTGATCGGCGCGTGCTCGGTGCCCGAATCTTCGGGACCAAAGGTGACGGCCCCGTCCAGGCAATAGCTCCCCCCCCGGAGCTGGACCGTGATGGGCCCTACTGGAGCCTTCGCCCGGAGGGCACGGATGGCATCCCGTGCCCGGGAGATCGAAGCGAAGGGCCCGTCGCTGCCCTCTGGGTTCGGCGCTGCCAGGCGGCCCGACCACGAGTCCTTCCCAGCCGGAGAGACATAGAGGAACCGCTCAGGGAGCTCCGCGCAGAGTATCTGGCCCGTGACCAGGGCCAGGAGCAGGGACAGGCGAACCAGAAATTTCAGGCTGCCGTGTGTTTCAGCAGGGGCCGGCATCGTCATCCTCTGCACCTCCAAGAACCTTAGGGCGGCTGCCCTGCCGGCCGACCTTTCAGCGTGTTTTTCATAACCATCCTACGACGGATGTTGACTTCAGAGCGGACCATGATGATGCTGGATGGAGCCATCCCTGGCTCCGGAACCAGGGAAACAGACTCGAAAAACCCCCTTGTCGGAGGCATGGATTGAACCTCGCGCCATCTGCACTTGACCGGGTTAGACAGGCGGGGGATCCCACCCGAGGATCGGCCGGACAGCTGGGCTTTCCCTCCGGAACGGCGCCCACTACCTGCTTGTGCGGGGAATCCCGTGCCACGTCCTTTCAAGCGAACGGCACCGGTGCCGGGCGCGTCCCCCCCATCGCGTGACTTGGAGACGGCCCATGTCCAGCCCTCTTGATCTGAAGAATGCCACCCTGCTCATCACAGGTGGCACAGGCTCCTTCGGCAATGTCGTGCTGAAGAAGTACCTCGAGATCGGGATCGGCGAAGTCCGCGTGTTCAGCCGGGACGAGAAGAAGCAGGACGACATGCGGCACCACTACAAGGATGACCGCGTCAAATACTACATCGGCGATATCCGGGACCACGGCAGCATCTTCTCCGCCTTGCGGGGCGTGGACTATGTCTTCCACGCCGCCGCCCTCAAGCAGGTTCCCTCCTGCGAGTTCTATCCCCTGGAGGCGGTGCGGACCAACGTGCTCGGTACCTCCAACCTGCTGCATGCCGCCAGCCAGCTGGAGGTGCAGCGGGTCGTCTGCCTCAGCACCGACAAGGCCGTTTATCCCATCAACGCCATGGGCATCTCCAAGGCCATGATGGAAAAGGTGGCCCTGGCCGAGTCCCGCAACTTCGGCCCCAAGGGGCCCGTCGTCTGCGTGACCCGCTATGGCAATGTGATGGCCTCCCGGGGCTCGGTCATCCCCCTCTTCCTCGACCAGATCCGCTCCGGCAAACCCATGACGGTGACAGATCCTGAGATGACGCGCTTCCTCATGCACCTGGACACCGCGGTCGAGCTGGTGGAGTTCGCCTTCACCCACGGACAGAACGGCGACACCTTCGTGCGGAAGGCCCCCGCCTCCACCATCCGGGAGCTGGCCCAGGCCATCAAGGAACTCCTCCAGGCGGAGAATGAGGTCGAAGTCATCGGCACCCGGCATGGCGAGAAGCGCTACGAGAGCCTGCTCTCCCGGGAAGAGCGGGTGCGGGCTGATGACCTGGGAGACTACTTCAGCGTGCCTGCCGACTCGCGGGACCTCAACTATTCCAAGTATTTCTCCGAGGGCAACGTCGAGGTCTCGCAGAGCGAGGAGTATCACTCTCACAACGCCTACCGCCTCTCGATGTCCGAGATCAAGGAGCTCCTGCTCTCGCTCGACTGCGTCCGGGATGCCATGGCCGAACGCGGCCTCCAGCCGGAGTTCGCCCGATGAAGAAGCTTCGCATCGTCACAGTCGTCGGCACGCGCCCGGAGATCATCCGGCTCTCCCGGGTCATCACCCGCCTGGAGGCCGTGGCCGACCACCAGCTCATCCACACTGGCCAGAACTACGACTATGAGCTGAACCAGGTCTTCTTCGAGCAACTGGGCATGCGCAAGCCAGACCATTTCCTGGAGGTCGCGGGGGGCAGCCTCGCCGAGACCATCGGCAACATCATCGCCCGGGTCGACAAGGTGCTCGAGGCCCAGCAGCCGGATGCTCTGCTGGTGCTGGGCGACACCAACAGCTGCCTGTCGGTCCTGCCCGCCAAGCGCCGCAAGATCCCCATCTTTCACATGGAGGCGGGGAACCGCTGCTTCGACCAGCGCGTTCCCGAGGAGTCCAACCGCAAGGTGGTGGACCATCTGGCGGACATCAACCTGCCCTACAGCAGCCACGGCCGGGAGAACCTCCTGCGCGAAGGCCTGCCCACGGACCGCATCATCAAGACCGGCAGCCCGATGCTGGAAGTGCTCCAGGCCTACCGCGAGGGGATCACGGGCTCCGACATCCTCCAGCGCCTGGGCCTGACCCCCCAGGACTACTTCCTGGTGAGCTGCCACCGCGAAGAGAACGTTGATTCCGACGTGAACCTGCCGAAGTTCGTGGCCCTCCTGAACCACCTCGCGCAGGTCCACGGCAAGCGGGTGATCGTCTCCACCCATCCCCGCACCCGCAAGCGGCTTGAGTCCGGGGGACACCAGACCGATGCCCTGGTGGAGCTGATCAAGCCCTTCGGCTACTTCGACTACGTGAAGCTCCAGGAGCAGGCCTTCCTGGTCCTCTCGGACAGTGGCACCATCACTGAGGAGTCCTCCATCCTGGACTTCCCGGCCCTGAATCTCCGCGAGGCCCACGAGCGGCCCGAGGGCATGGAGGAGGGCGCCGTGATCATGACCGGCATGGAGATCGACCGGGTCGAGCAGGCCCTCCAGGTGCTGTGCTCGAGCCCTCGCCGGGACGGACGCCGGACGCGGCTCGTGGCCGACTACGACGCTCCCCAGGTCTCCGAAACAGTGGTCCGGGCCATCTTCAGCTACGTGGACTTCGTCAACCGCTTCGTGTGGCGCAAAGCCTGATCAGGCCCGGTCCCCCTGCAGCCTCGCCTCCGGGTAGAGGCCAAGGGTGGCGAGGATCACCAGGAAATCCGTGCGCAGGTTTGCGCGGACGGCGTAGTCCAGGTTGATGCGGATCTTGTCCGGCAGCAGTACCTGGATGTAGGTCTCGTCGGGGTTCTCGGCCTCGGCCAGCAGCTCACTTTCGTTCCGGTACTTGATGGAAGCCAGGTCCGTGATGCCTGGACGCAGGGCCAGGATGGCGCGCTGGGACTCCGTGTAGAGGTCCACGTAGCGGGGCACCTCGGGCCGAGGCCCCACCAGGCTCATCTCTCCTACCAGGACATTCAGCAGCTGCGGAAGCTCGTCCAGCTTGGTGGCCCGCAGGCGGCGCCCGATCCGAGTGATCCGGGGATCCTGGCCCACGGTGATGGAACGGCCCTGGCGCTCGGCATCCACGACCATGGTTCGGAATTTCCAGATCCCGAAGGGGCGTCCGCCCCGGCCGATGCGCACCTGGCGGAAGAATACGGGCCCGCCGTCCTCGGCTTTGACCGCCAGGGCCACCAGGAGCAGCAAAGGCGACAGCAGCGCCAGCCCCAAGGCGGACCAGAAGAGATCGAAGAGGCGCTTCGGCATGCTAGGCCAGATTGGACAGGATCAGCTCGCGTACGGCCTGGATCACGTCGTCGACATCCTCATCCGTGAGGGCGGCATGCAGCGGCAGGCTCAGCATCCGACTGTAAGCGTCGGCCGCGACGGGGAGGTCCTCGGCCCGGTAGCCATACTTGTCCCGGTAGTAGGGGTGCATGTGGACCGGCAGGTAGTGGACCGAGGTGCCGATGTTCCTGGACTTCAGCTCGTCGATGAAGGTGTTGCGGTCGATCCGGAGCTGCTCCAGGCGCAGGCGGATCACGTAGAGGTGCCAGCTCGAATGGGCCCAGGGCAGCTCCACGGGGAGTTCCAGGGCCGTGAGATCCTTGAAACCGGCCTCGTAGCGAGCCACCACCTCCCGGCGCCGTGCCTGGAAGCTGTCGAGCCGCTTGAGCTGGGCGAGACCGATGGCCGCCTGCATGTCCGTCATGTTGTATTTGAAGCCGGGCAGGACCACCTCGTAGTACCAGGAGCCGGATCGGTCGAAGCGCTTCCAGGCATCGCGGTTCATGCCGTGGTGGCCGATGATCCGGGACTTGTCGACGAGGGACTGCTCCCCCGTGAGGCAGCCTCCCTCGACCGTCGTGAGGTTCTTGGTTGCATAGAAGCTGAAGGCCGCGAGGTTGGCTCGGGATCCAATGAGGCGCCCCTTGTAGCGGGTGGAGATGGCGTGGGCCGCATCTTCCAGGAGGAACAGGCCATGCTGGGCCGCCAGCGCATCCAGCTCGTCCAGGTGGGCCGGGTGGCCGCCGTAGTGCACCGGCAGGAGCACCTTGGTGCGGGGCGTGATGGCCGCCCTGACGGCCTCTGGGTCCATGGTCAGGGTGTCCGGGCAAACGTCCACCAGGATCGGCCTTGCCCCCACGTGCTCAACGACGTTGGCCGTGGCGCAGAATGTCATGGCTGGGACGATCACCTCGTCACCGGGGCCCACCCCCAGGGCCACCAGGCCCACGTGGAGGCCCGCGGTGCACGAGTTCAGGGCGACCACTGCCGGGGCCCCCAGATAGGTCTTCAATTCCCCCTCGAAGGCCACGGTCTTGGGGCCAGTGGTCACCCAGGGAGTGCAGAGCGTTTCCATCACCCCCGCGCGTTCAGCCTCGCCGATGGTCGGGGGATTGTAGGAGAGAAATTCCTTCCGCATGTCAGATCCTTCAGTTCAGGGCCAGCGTTGTCACCTGGGCCAGGGTCAAGGCAGGGGGCGTAACGACACACAAGAGGGATTCAGCCTTGGTCTTCGAGCAAGCCGAGTTGCGGGTCGGTACCCCCGCTGGACTTGCCGAGCAATTCGTCGAACAGCCGGATGTGGGTTGCGATGGCGACTCGGCGGGAGAGGTGCGCTTCCACATAGGCCCGGCCCTGGAGTCCCTCGGTCTGGACGCGACTGGGTGAGTCCCGATAGGCGAGGATGGCCTGAGCCAGAGCCTCTGGATCCTCGGGGGACAGCACCGAGCCGGAGCGGCTTTCCTGGATCACCTGGGCAAGGGAGCTGCCCTCCTCCACACAACAGAGCACAGGCCGACCCGCGGCAAGGTAGTTCCAGGTCTTGCTGGGAACGGCAATCTCCGCCGCACCCGGCTTCAGGGGGATCACGCCCACATCGCAGGCGTTGTAGACCGCCGGCACCCGCTCCAGGGGCTGCATGGGAAGGAAGTCGACGTTGGACATGCCTTTGCTGCGGACCTGTTCTTCCAGGGACTTCTTGGCGTTGCCGTCACCGAGGAGGACGAAGCGGATCCCGGATTCACCCCGCAGGTATTCGGCGGCCTTCAGCACGATCTCGAGGTTCTGGACGAAACCCATATTGCCCGCATATTGGACCACGAAGGCCCCACCACAGCGGTAGTGACGGACCAGTCGGTCCTCCGCACTCGCCCTGGGCTGGATGTGCTCGGTGTCGACCCAGTTGGGAATTGTCGCCACGGCGGTGCCGGGGGCGGCCTGCTCCACATAGGTGGAGAAGGAGGGACTGATGGTCGCGACCAGATCAGAAACTCGATAGCTGGCCAGCTCCGCCTTCCTTAGCATTCGGTAGGCCATCCCACCCGCGGGAAGCATGCCAGCAACCACCGCCGAATCCGGGAAGATGTCCTGCAGGCTGTATACCATTTTGGCCCCCTTCAGGCGGGCCAGCAGGGCGCCAACGAGGCCAGCGAGGGGCGGGGTGGAGGGGACGAAGAGCAGGTCCACCTTGGGCACGGCCAAGCCCCGGAAGAAGAAGAAGGCCAGGAACCAGAGGTACTCAAAGCCCTTGGCGAGCACTCCCATCCGCCGGATGAAGGGATTCCAGCACCGGTGGATATTCCCGTTGAAGCCCGGGCTCCTTGGGATGGGACTGGCTCCCGAGGCGGGGCGGTTGGACAGGACGGTGACCTGGTAACCGCCCTCTGCCAAGCCCTCAGCCAGATCTTTGCTGAGGTGAGTCGCGGCGCATAGGATGGGCCAGTAGTACGCGGTCATCATCAGAACATGGGAGGGGCGGCCAGGGTTGGCCAGCTTGCCGGGCGTGGAATCTGCGCTCATGCTCGCCTCGACGCAGGGGCTTGGGCCCTCAAAGTCTGGAGGCAGCGCAGGTCAGCCTGGGCGTTGATTCCACCCATCCTGGTTCTTGAAACGGTAGCGAACAATGGAGCCTCGAATTGTTGTGGTTTCAATCCTAGACAATGGATGTTTGGTATCCCTTTTTTCCATGCCGACAGCTGGTGGGCACTGTCGGTGAGCCTGAAACCATTTCATCCTGCTTCGGCCTTTCCCGCCACTGTGAATGCAAGGCCCGACTGCTGAATCTCTGAGATCAGGCACGACCGGGGCGCCCGGACCGGGCGCACCCGGCAGGTCTCTTCCTGGGGCACCCTGGCCAACCTTGAGTGCGGTCTGGATCAAAGCCGATCAGGCTGATGACCATGAATAAATTGCCGACGCGATAGCCCTGCACCGCGCCCCCTTCCCTGCTGGTGCGTAAGGCAACTCAGCCCCAGCCTGGCTGGGAGCCATCGCCCCATCCTTCCGCACAGCATGGTTAAATCTCTTGAGGAGCTGAAGGCCCCCCCTCTCCCCGACGAGGAGCAACCATGAGTCGAATTTGGACTGAGAATGCCTAAAGCTCCGGTCCCCAGTGGGCAGAATGACGCCGGAAATATTCGCGGAATGGCTCTGGCGTCAGGGTTGTCGTGTGGTTCGAACCAGGGGTTCCTATCAGTACAACTGAGGGCCGCGAAGGTTCCAGGCCTCTCCCGGCCACTGGATCATTCAGCCCTCAGGGGAGGAGGAGGTGTTTGAGTTCATGCCAGATGAGATGGCCATCGGCCCAGCAGTTCCCAGACCTGCCCCAACCCTGCAGGGAGACCGTTTGATGGGTGGATCTTTGCCGTCCCCGTTGAAGGCCTGCCACCCGCTGCAAGATGGGCAGGTACTCTGCATTGCACCGGCCCTGCCGAGTGAACTACCGGACCTCGTGGCGCTGCATCTCGCCTGCTTCACCCGCTCCGACCACTTCGCCATATTGCTCGGAGAGCCCTTCATCTGGGATGCCTACCGCTGGTTCCTCAGTTCTCCAAGGACCCTCGTACTGAGCGCCAGGGTCAGGGATCGCCTCGTCGGCCTCACGGCCTTCTCGGATCACCCCTACAACATCCCGATGCTCAGAGCAGGCAAAGGCTCAGCCCTGCTCGGCCTCCTCAGGAGGCCCTGGCTCGCTTTCCGTCCCGACTGGCTAGGGCGCCTGGCCGTCCTGCTCTTCTCCAGGTGGTCGCGTCCAGTCGGGAATGAGGGCCAAATCGCATTCACCTGCATCGCTCCGGAGTTCAGAGGCCGGGGCATTGGCCGATTCCTCAAGCAGGCATCCATCCAGGCCTGCCAGGACTGGAAGGTAGTGGCCGTGACCACGGCCGTCCGCCGGGAGAACGTGGCGGCCAAAGCCCTCAACAAGCGGTTCGGTTTTGTCGAGGTGGAGGCTAAGAGCTCTGAGCGCATGGTGCACCTTCGCCTCGATCTGAAGGCCACAGGCCTGGCCGGCGAAGTCCTGCCAGATCGGTAAGGTTCTGGGTTCTTCCAAGGTCTGATTTATGGGCAATGCCGGCGGCGATGAATTCACCCTGGAACGTGGCGAGGCCGCACCGCTGCCTCGAGTCCTTCTGAATCGCGAGGAAGACTGGAGGGGGCTTTGCCAGCCTTGTCGTGACGCTCACCGCCAGGATGATCCGGTCCGCCATGACCGCGAGTTGGGCGTTGAAGCCGTACTCGAAGCCCTTGCGGGTCTTCATGATCAAGGTTTCGGGTTCGGTGGGGTTCGCCTTGTAGTCCTCGACCACGAGTGAGCTCGTTTTTTTCTCGTCCGAACATGGCAGGATGTAATCATTGTTCCCGCGAAGGCAAACTCCGCTATGATCCAGGCGTGGATTTCGCGCTGACTCAAACTCAAAAAACACTACAGAGCCATGTCCTGAGCTTTGCAAAACGCGAGCTCAATTCGGATGTGTTGAGTCGCGATCGGGCGCATGAATTTGGCCGGAAGGAGTGGCAACTCTGCGGTGAGCTCGGTCTCCCTGGGCTCAGCATCCCCGAAGCCTATGGCGGACTTGGACTCGACCACCTCACGACGGCGGTCGTACTTGAGTCTCTGGCCCAGGGCTGCGAAGACACAGGCTTGGTGTTCTCCCTGGCTTCGCATTTATTCGCCGGAGCTTTACCAATCGCGGCGTGGGCCAAAGAAGAGCTTCGGCAAAAATTTCTTCCCTCAATGGCGAACGGCTCCTGCATCGGAGCCAATGCGATCACCGAATCAGAAGCAGGCTCCGACGTTTTTTCCCTGAAATGCCGTGTTCGCCGCGAGGGGGACTCTTATGTCCTGAACGGCGAGAAGACCTATGTGACGAACGGTCCCATCGCTGATGTGTTCGTGGTCTTTGCGACAACAGACCCGCGGCGCGGATTCATGGGTGTGTCCGCCTTCATCGTCGAGCGAGACTCCCCGGGGCTGCGCCTGGGTGAACCGTTCGACAAAATCGGGCTGCGCACATCCCCGACCAGCTCTCTATACCTTGATGAATGCCGCATACCCGTCGACTACCGGCTGGGCGCCGAAGGACAGGGGCACACGATCTTCAAGCAGTCGATGCTGTGGGAACGGAGCTGCGAGTTTGCCGTATATACCGGGGCGATGCAGCGCCAACTCGAAAGGGTTGTCGAGTTTGCCAAAACCCGCAGCCAGGCGAACAAAGCGATCGGTAAGAACCAGGCCATTTCGCACAAGATCGTGAACATGAGTATTCGCCTCGACGCCGCCCGCATGCTGCTCCATCGTGCCTGCTGGATGCTCGACCAAAATCTGAATGCCGATAAAGAGGTCTCGATGGCGAAGATCGCCATCAGCGAAGCTGCAATCGAGTCGTCTCTTGATGCCATACAAATTCACGGCGGCAACGGGGTCATGACTGAATATCAGATCGAACGATTCCTGCGCGATGCGATCCCTTCGACGATCACCTCGGGAACCTCGGAAATTCAGCGAAATATCATCAGTCAGTGTCTCGGTCTCTAACCGGCGGGAGAAGCGTGAGCAACAGTTCCATTCTCCGTGGTTCGCGTGAACAGACAACCATTCACGGGGCTGGCTGCATCCATCAGGCGTTCATGGCTCAGGCGATGAATACGCCACAGAATATTGCAGTCGCATACCGACAAGAGGTGCTGACGTACGAACAACTCGATGATCGGAGCAATCGCCTTGCTCGTCATCTCGTAGCTTCTGGCGTCGGCATTGAGTCTTTGGTCGGGATTTGCGCGGAGCCATCGATTGAACTCGTGGTTGCGGTGCTTGGCGCGCTGAAAGCGGGAGCAGCCTATGTGCCCCTGGACCCGCAGTATCCACCGATGGTCCTGGATTCCATGATTGCCGATTGCAAACCCCAGGTCATATTGACCATGGAACGTCAAAGGAAGTCTCTGGAGGGCCAGACCTCGACCCTACTCTTCCTTGACACGGATGCCGCTCAGATCGCGCAATCCTCCGGAGAACGGCTGGACATCGAGGTGGATCCGCAGAATCTCGCCTATGTCATCTACACTTCGGGATCAACAGGCAAACCTAAGGGAACCCTGGTCGAGCATCGTGGGGTCGTGAACTACCTGTCCTGGTGCCTGGACCGATATGCCGTAGGCGCGGGGTCTGGATCCCCGGTGCACAGCTCACTGTCCTTCGATCTCACCGTCACGAGCCTTCTGGCGCCGCTCGTCGCGGGTAGAACGACGATCCTCCTTCCACCATCGATTGGAATTGGGAGCTTGAGTCACACCTCTTCGACCCACCAAGATCTGAGCCTGATCAAACTGACCCCGCTGCATCTTGAGCTCCTCAGCCAACGTGTCGATCCTGCGCGGGCCATGAACTGGACTCATTCGTTTGTCATTGGCGGGGAGAATCTACTTTCCAAAGGACTCGAATTCTGGCGGAGTCATGCTCCCAATACCAAGCTGTTCAATGAGTATGGACCCACCGAGACAGTCGTAGGTTGCTGCGTGTTCGAGGTAACCGAAGAGGTCAAGCTCGGGCACAGCGTCCCAATCGGACGCCCCATCTACAACATGGATCTGTACGTTCTCGATTCGGCCTTGAACCCCGTGCCCGGTGGAGATGAAGGGGAGCTCTATATCAGTGGAATAGGGGTCGCGAGAGGCTACCTAAATCGGCCCGAACTCACGGCGGAACGATTCATCCAGGATCCTTTTTCGATAGATGGCCCCCGCAAGATGTACCGCACCGGGGACATTGTCCGGAGTCTCCCCGACGGGAACCTGGAGTTCCTGGGTCGAATCGACGATCAAGTCAAGGTGAAGGGCCACCGAGTGGAGCTGGCTGAAATTGAGGCTGCCCTTCGTGAATTCCCGATGGTTCGGGAGGCGGCAGTCATCGTGGTCGGCTCTGGATCTGATGCAAAGATCGTAGCGGTTCTGTGCGTGACCGGTGCAGAACCGGCTCTTGCGGCCGTCAGGAAGCACTGTGCAGAGCGCCTTCCAAAGCACATGGTCATCGACCAACTCACACTTGTGGAGCACTTGCCGAGCACGATCAACGGCAAGGTAGACAAGAAACAGCTCCTTCTTGACCAAGGCTAGAACAAGGGATTAATTGAGCAGCATGGGAGACGGAATGGATACAAAGCTTCGAGGCTCGATCGTGAGTTTATTAAGAATCGAGATCGCACCGGACCGAAACGACATCGATTTTGACAGCGACTCGCTCCTTGAATCGGGCCTGATCGATTCGCTGGGCATCTTCAAACTGGTCTCGTTACTTGAGAAAGAATTTTCCATCAAGATTTCTGATGACGAACTGCTGCCTGACAACTTCGAGACGGCCTCCGCCATCGCCAAATTTGTTGTCCATAAGCAGAAGTCTGGTGCCCTGGAATAGTGGGCGCTTCGAAACGAATGGATTAGGTTTTATTTTGCGCAGTCCGTTTGATGATTTTCTGCCTGGCTTCTATTTCTGCCTGGCTTGCTGGTCTGGCGCTGCTGAAAATAATGAACCGGGATGTCAGCCTTTTGGGTAGTTCTTTGAATTTCAGTACACGGTGCATCCACACCGACGGCAAGTTATCGTCATAATATGCGCCATACATTTTTACAAACCCTTCGTCTTTCAGAGTTTGTTGAATGGTGCGTTGCAGAGGTACGGCAAGGTTCTTCCCGCGATAGGATGGATCGATCAACATATCTAATGCAAAGGCCTCGTTCTCCTTGCAAGTCAGCCCCAGCATTGTTAAGTCGGGATGTTCGGCCGGTTTTCCTGGCCGGGGAATGACGCACCAAATATCCCCTACAATCAAATTTCCTTGAACCAGGGCAAAGCCTCGGATTCCCCTTTTGATACTGCGCAGGGCTCGTATTCGACGACTGCGGATGGAGAAATTCCATTTCCCTGCCTGAATATCATCCAGTTCAAGTCCCACAATTCGGAACTCGGAATTTGCAGGCAGACCTCCTCCCGGCAGGGGAACGGTTAGGTCCATTTCTACCGGTGTCACCAATCGATCGCGGAAGACCTGACGCTTGATCAGCGCTCCCAACTCCCCGGTCGCTGAAGCCTCTTTCATAAGGAAATATCCTAAAATGAAATAGTCAAACATGTTGAAGTTCTCCCTCTCACCTGAATTTTTTCAGGCTAAGCACCACTTGATGGGAATAATTATCGCAACAACTGACTGGCTTGGTGAGTGCCAAGTTTTCCGAGCGATTCAATCCTGATTCTGGGACAGGCGCAAGTTGGACGGTTCGGAGGCGAGAGAAATCCAGCCCCAAGCTCCACGGTGTGATAGCGAGAACGCCCTTGTATTGATGACATTTTCCCCAGTATTAGCCAAATCTTTTGGGTGGAATCTGGGTCAGCGGCCCTTATCATATTTTACAACTAACCTCTTATATATGAAGATATGATTATCGCACTCCGTCCGCTCATTAGAAACCATAGCTATTTAGGGTTGGGTATGATGTTGAAAAGCACCGGGACTGTCTCTCATTACGCATTGGCTTCGGCATCTGGCATTGTCCAAGTGCGGGGGTTCTTTGATGGGATCAAACAGGCATTGTTCATAAAAATCGCACAATAATTTCTCTGCTACTACTGTGTTTGAGAAGGTAATGTTTACGAGAGAGCCAACCCGATCGATTCCTGGGGACCCCGTTCATTTGCTTCGCTGGGAGTAGACAGTTGAATAGCGTGAACCCAGGACAAGCGGTTGAACAACTCGCCCGGTACTACTCTCTCCAAGGAATGAAGGTCCTGCCTTCGGTATCAGGATGGTGGGTAGAGTTGCAGCCATTTTCTTTTCTTCGCTTCCCGTTCCATGAGCTGGGCGAGTTAACCCCTGAAGACCGCCGCCATGTTTTCTGGCATGGCCCAGCCCTTCTGCTGCGGTACCAGGGTCCAGCGGTGGATGGAGGAAGACGTGGCGGCCTCTTTCTTTGCAGCAACAAGGCCTATGACTTGCCTGCGCTGGCTTCGAAGGCGCGGAACCAGACCCGGCGGGGGTTGGAACTATGCCGGGTGGTTCAGGTGGAATTTCAAACGCTTGCCAGGTTGGGGCTTTCCCTGGTGATGGACACCTATCAAAGGCAGGGACGGGGCCTCCCAAAGGGTGGCGCCAAAAGGTGGACGAGGGTTTGTGACGCCGGGGCGCTGGTACCTGCGGTTGAGGCCTGGGGTGCCTTTGTAGGGGAGCGTCTGGCGGCATTCCTGATCGGGGCCAGAGTGGGGGATTGTTATTATATTCTTCAGCAGGATTCAGATTCAGCTCTGCTCAACCAGTATCCGAACAATGCCTTGTTGTTCTCTGTGACTAAGGCCAAGTTGGCTGATCCTGGGGTGACATGCATCAACTACGGGTTGAAGGCGATGGATCCCACGCCGGGATTGGACCGATTCAAGCATCAAATGGGGTATGAACTGGTCGAGATTAATGAAGCCATCGAATTGAACCCTATGGTTCGCCCATTATTAGATTGCGGGGGCCGTTTTGTCTTGCGACAGCTAGCCCGCCGATTCCCTCAAAACGATCTATGGAGAAAGGCACAGGTTTTGATTGGAAGTCCGCACCCATAGTCCAGGCCCAGTACACTTTCCGGGAAAAGCCCTTGCGCCTTGGCGAAACGGCATGACTCTTCATGCCATATGCAAGTAACCCGAGGTTCCACGCTCCCCTTGTCACATCAGAAGGTGAACCCTTATCGAGCCTTCCAGACAGCCCTTCTGCAAAGATCAGACAATGACGTCTCTGCCGCTGACCCACCATCCCCTGCCTGATGGGCAGGAGATACAAATCACGCCGTCCCAGCAGAGCGACATGTCAATTTTGGCTGCTCTTTATATTGTGGAGGTGGAGGCCAAGCGTTTCTCGCGCATGTTCCACCTCCGCCTCGATCTGAAGTCCCCCCTGCCCTCCCGGGGAGGCTGCTTATGACGAATGGATACCGGCAGGCTCAGGTTGCGGATCTCCCAGAGATCGTACGGATCCACCAGGCTGCCTTCCCGGATTTCTTCATGACGGCACTCGGACCAAGGTTCCTGGCGAACTTCTACCGCCGCATCCTCAGCTATCCCCACCATGTGTTCTGGCTGAAGCAAGGCAACGCCGGACTAGAAGGCTTCGCAGCTGGTTTCCTGCATCCGGGGGAATTCTACCTGCGAATGAAAGCGGAGCGCCTGTCCATCGCCCTGATTGTGGCCACCCGAGTCCTGTCCCGCCCGAGCCTCCTGCTTCGTGTGCTCGCCAGTTATGGCGAGGTCTGGCGGTCCATCCGCGAAGACGATAAGGATCTCTGCGAGCTTTCCTCCATCGCGGTCCACCCGGATTGCAGCGGCAAGGGAATTGGACAGGGCCTGGCTGCAGTTTTCATCGAAGGGGCCCGAAGCAGGGCGAAGATCATTGTCCTCACCACGGACGCGGCGGGCAACGAAGGCGTCAACCGGTTCTATCTGAAGCTGGGCTTCGTCTTGGCCGATTCCTATGAAAGGTCCAAGGGCCGGTGGATGAACAGGTACCGATTCCAGCTGGACAAGCCCCCGACCGGGGCCTAGAGCATGCTAATCCTGGGCCACGCCATCACGACGACCCCAGGCTGAAACTACAACTCGGCATAGGACCGCAACTGGCGTGTGCCCAGCTTGTCGAACTCCTGCTGCAGCGTCCTGCTGATCTGCGAAGGATCATAGGCCACGTCGTCGATCAGGTTTCCATCCTGGTCATAGTCCGGGTGCACCATGATCTCGAGACTGGTCCGGTCTGGATCGCGGAGGGAACTGTAATCCGCGAAGGAGCCGAAGCGCTGCACGACAGCGAAACCATGGAGCCTCAGGTAGAGGTTGAAGCCCCATTTGACCAGCCGCTTGGGAAGGGAGATCCCCCCGATATTGCGATGGAGGCGGACCTTCGTGATCCGGCTTTGCTTCAAGACTTCGACCACAACCGGGCCCAGGAACAGGCCCGTGTGGACATGATGGTGGGAGTCCGCATGGGTGATGGGGAGACCTGCCCTGCGCATCCGCTCGACCTGGGCGCTGAGCTCCTGGGAGACAAGGACCCGCTCCTGCCTGGACAGGGGAGCAAGCCGGTCCAGCCGCCCGTGGAACTGCCCCTGCTCGTCGCAGAATTTCCGCGACTCCCGGATGCCCGCCGTCAGGGGACGGCCCTCCGTCAGGTTGAGGTGGATTCCGATCCTGTCCTCCAGGTGCATGGTCATGGCAAGTTCGCAGGCTTCCTGAAAATGAGAACCGTTGGCGCACATCGTCGTGCTGCTGATGAGCCCCTTTGAGAAGGCCTCCCCGATGGCCCGCGTGCAGGACTCGCGCAGACCGAAGTCATCCGCGTTGACGATCAGCATGATCCCATCGGTGCTCAAGTCCGCTCCTGCTCGTGGGGTGGATGAGGGCCCGTGGAACCGCTTCCAAGCAGCTGCTGCATGACCTCGAAATGAGCCTTGGCGCAGGCCTCATAGGTATGTCCCTGGATGGACCTCAAGGCGTTCGTCGCGAGTCGCGACAGTTCCCGCTCGTCGCCGAGCAGGGCCTTGAGCCTGCCGACGAGCAACCCGACATCACCCACCGGGAGGACGTAGCCATTCTCATGATCCACGATGAGTTCGAGGCCAGCGATGCATTTGTCGGTGGTGATCACAGGAAGCCCGGCCGCCAGAGCCTCGTTGACAACCAGGCCCCAGACATCCGATTCGGTGGGCAGCACGAACACATCGGAGGCTTGATACCACTGGCTCAGAGCCGCGGGGCCCAGGTGCCCTGTCAGCAGGACGTTCTCCAGGTCGAGTTCCTTCAGCTGCCGGCGGTACTCACCTTCCAATTCACCCGACCCGGCGATGACCAGCAGCCAGTCCGAGGGCATGGCCGCCCAGGCGGAGATGAGCACATCAATCCGCTTGCTCCTGATGAAACGGCCCGCAGTGAGGACCACCCTGGAAACCGGGTCAGGCAGGAGCTCCTTCCTCAGGTGCTCCTTCTCGGCCCGGCCCTTCAGCTCCAGCGGGATGTCCTTCTCGTACAGGGACGTGAAGTGATGGGGGTAGATGGCTGCTTCCCGCGCCCCGAACTGCAGAAAGTATCGTCGGGCATGGTCGCCGTTGGCAAAACAGGCGGCAGCCCCCTTGATGAGGAACCGTTTGAAATGGTCCTTGAAGGAGGTCTTCTCGAAGAGGGCCCCATCGCAGTTGAGGATGTAGGGGACCCCCTTCAAGCGGCACGCCAGGATGAACAGGATCCCGGTCACGGTGCTGTATTCGTAGGCTATGGCAAGGTCGACATCCCGCTTTTTCAGGTAGTTCAGGACATCGAATTTCACGCGCCCGAGAGGCTGGTCCCAGTATTTCAAGCGAATGGTCTTGAAGCCGCTGCCGGCCGTGGCGAACCAGGCCGTGTCCCGGGACGCCTCATTCTGCTGCTCGAAGCAGACGGTCAGATCACAGTAACGACCGAGCTCATTGAAGAGATTGACGCGGTAGGGCGCCATGGTTGTCGTCAGGATGAGGACTCTCAACCAACTCCCCCACACAGGATGGGATTCCCGGAACCGGCCGGTGGGCGCGGCTCAGATCCGGTCACCCCTGAGACATTCAGGACTGCCCATACTTGTAGTGGTAGGCGTAGCGGTAGCTCTGATCGAAGTAGCCCAGCCCCGTGGGGAGGATGTCATTGAATACACATCCCTTCAGCGGCAGGTTATTCGCCTCCAGGCGGTTCTGGCAGGTCCGGATCTCATCCAGACTGTGCTGCCCGCACTTGGCCACCAGGAGGATGGTGCCCACCTTGGAGCCGATGATGCTGGCGTCGGTGACGGGCAGCAGAGGGGGCGCGTCGAGTACCACATAGTCGTATTCACTGGAGACGGCGGCCACGAATTCCCCGAAGGCAGCAGCCATCAGCAGCTCGGCCGGATTCTTTGGAATCCTCCCAGAGCTCATGATGTGCAGTCCCGGGATCTCAGTCTCGTGGATGGCTTCCTGCCAGGTGGTCATGCCGGCGATCACCTCAGAGAGTCCACCCATGCGGTGCGGCAGGCCAAAATACTTGTGCAGGCTGCCCCGGCGCATGTCCGCATCGATGACCAGCACTTTGCTGCCGGCCTGGGCCAGAACCACGGAGAAGTTGCAACTCAGGAAGGATTTCCCGACCTTGGGCGCGGGCCCCGTGATCATGATGGCTCGGTTGGTAGTCTCCACCATGGAGAACCGGAGCATGGTGCGAAGGCTCCGGAGGCTTTCGGTGGCCAGGTCCTCGGGGTCGTTCTGGGCCAGGAGGTGACTCCCCGGCCGGCTCTCACTGAGCGCCTTATAGTGTTCTTCCTGGGCCTTGCTGTGGGGAACGGTCACGAAGACCGGAAGCCCCAACTTGGACTCGATGATCCGGTGATCCTCCACCCCCTGCCAAAGCGCAAGCCGCCCCAGGACGAGGCTCCCGCCCACCAGGAGACCCAGGACGAAGAAGACAGCCAGGAGCATCTCCTTCTTGGGCTTGATGGGCCTCAGCCCTGGCATGGCCAGGTCGACCACGCGGGAGCCGTTGTGGGCCTCCCCGGCCTGAGTCACCTGGAGTTGCTTGATGTTGTTCAGGATCGTGGTGTACAGCTCGGAATTGACCTGGACATCCCGCGACAGCCGGGTCACAGCCTGCTGGGTGCCAGGCAGAGAGCGCACCTTCCGATTCACCGCAGCTGCTTCTCCCTCCAGCTTCCCGATCTGGGCATCCAGGGTCATCACGACGTCCGATTGGGGCTGATAGGTGCGCAGCAGTTCCTGCTTCTTCTGCTTCAGACTCGAGATCTGGGCGGCCAGGCTAGCGCTCTGCTGCAGCGCCAGGTCGGCCTCCCTGGAGACGTCCACTGCACCAGCCTGGGACCGGAAGCCGTTCATCTGGTTCTCGGAAGTCTTGAGCTTCGAGTTGACCCCCGGAAGTTGCTTCTGCAGCAGGTCGATGGCCGTAGCGATCTCCTCGGTCTTCCGCTCGGTGTTCTGGCGCACGTACTGTTTCATGATCTCGTTGAGGATCTCAGCAGCCTTGGCCGGATCAGGGTGCTTGTAGGTGAGCGCCAGTAGATTTGTGGATCTGTTCGGCTGGGTGGCCCCCTTTTCCGCGACCTCCAATCCACTCTTCAGCTCACCTATGGCACCCAACATGGGCTTGCGATACACCTGGAACGACTCGCCAGGCTTCGCCACCATGCGCCGGACTTTCAGCCTCAAAGATTCGCCGCCGTAGGAGGCGACAAGGGTCTCTCCGACCCGCCCCTTGGCCAGCGGAAGCCCCAAAGGATAGGTGGCCCCAGGGTTCCCCTTGGCCGGGGTTGTCATCGGTGACACCCAGGTGAAGGAACCATCCGCCAGGGCTCTGACCTGGAAGGCCAGGCCGCGCATGTATTCAGGGATGGAGAGGATCTCCACCTCCAGCCTGGGCGCATCGGCCTTGCCCCGCACCAGCGCCTCCCCGATGAAGGGGAACAGTTTGGGCTGGGCCGCAATGTCGAGATCCAGTGCTTCGACAGTGCGCCCAAGCACGAGGTTGCTGCCAAGGATCTCGATCTCCGTAGAAGCGTCCGAGGGGGCAGAGAACATCCCTTCCATGCGAGCATAGGCCGCATCGGAATCCCGCGCGGCTTTGGGAGGTTCGATCTTCAGGAGGGCGTCGGCCTGGTAGATCGGGGTGATCCGCCAGATGTAGAAGGAGCCCAGGGCGAGGGAGACCAGCACACTGCCCAGGATGAGGTAGCGTCCCGACCAGAGGTTCATCAGCCACTCGCGGAGGTCCACCTCAGGGGCTTGCTGGGGCCCGCGGGCTGGCCGCGGCTGAGCCGCTGCTTGTGCGAGTTGCGGTGGGTGAGCGGGAAGGGATGTCATGCAGGCCTTTGTTCAGTGATGAGGTGGGGCACCCAGGCTGAAACGGAGCGCTTTATGTCCTCGAAGGCTCGCTGAAAGGCCTCGCGATCTTGGCGGAAGGGATCCGCGATCTCGCAAGGAGGAACAGACAGCCAGTGTCCCAGGAGAAAGATCCGCCCCCGGGCGCTGGGGACGACCTGAGTACACCACTCCTTCTGCTTGGAATCCATCACAAGGATGAGGTCAGCCTCACAGGCCATCTCTGGCGTGACCTGCTGCCCCCGATGCGAAGAAATATCAATGCCTTGTGCAGTCATAAGGCGGACCGCCTCGGGGTCGGCAGGTTGGCCCACAAGCGCCATCAAGCCCGCTGAGCTGACCCGGATGGCCGATCCCAACCGAGACTTCAACAGCGCCTCAGCGATGGGCGTACGACAGTGGTTGCCCTCGCAGAGCACGAGTATGGAGCGGATGGAAGGATCTGAAGCCAAGGAGAGAGCCTGGGTTAGGAGTGGGTGCGGAAGTGGGCAGACAGGCCTCAGAGCCAGGTCACTTCACGGATTTGACCAGATAGAAGGCTTCCGCCCCGGAGACAACCGTGGTGATGGTGGGCAGCAGCAGGTTCATGACCCTGCTGTAGCGGACGAGAGTCCCCGCATCCACATACACGATGTCGCGGGGCCCCAGGGGGAACCTATCGGCCAGGACCATGGTGGTGGGGTTACGCGCGTCCAGGTGGAAGACATCCACCTCACTGAGGGTGCTGCCCTGACGGATGACATAGATGGAGCGGGCATCGGCCGTCGCCCCCTGAATGCCGCCCGCCTCCGAGAGGGCCCGGGCCAGGGAGAGGTTGCCGTGCACCATGGGCAGAGTCCCGGGCTTCACCAGTTCACCCATCATGTAGACGGGAGCTTCCAGGCTGTTGGGAACCTGCAGGGAGTCCCCGTCCTGCAGCAGGATCTGGCCGATGCGGTTCCCGGAGGCGAGGAGGGCCGGGAAGTTCAGGCGCCAGGCCTTGTCGCCCCGGGTCAGCAGGAGGCGACTGTCATCGGCCGTGGGGAGGAATCCGCCAGCCCGGTTGACGGCTTCCGCCAGGGTAAAGGGGACATCGGTGACGTTGTAGACCGCCGGCGTCTTCACTTCCCCCCCGATGTAGATCTTCTGGGAGCGGTAGGCGATGACCTTCACGTCGACCTGAGGATTCTGCAACACCTTGGCGAGGCGGGTGGTGATGGCTTCCCGTAGCTGGGTGGTGGTCATGCCAGCCACTTTGAAGCTGCCGACGTGGGGGAAGTAGATCTGTCCACCCTCGTCTACGACGATGCCGGAGGAGGCGTCCTGGCGGAACTGGCCCAGGGGCAGGGTGATTTCTGGGTGGTCCCAGACCGTCACCAGGAGGGCATCCTGGGGCCCGATCCGGTAGGGCGTGGGAGTTCCGGTCAGGACTTCCAGGGCCTTGGGGTCGGCCGCCGGAGGCTGGGCTGCCTTCAAGACTTCAGAGCTGAGGGAGTGCAACCGGACACTGAGACCTTCAACCTGGGACGTGGTCTCCTGCCTGCCCGGCTTAACATCCAGCTTCATTCCAGGCGATGCGCAGGCACTAAGGACCAACAACGCACCAACAGCAGCCAGGGGACGAAGCACCCAGATCCCAGGACGGGCAAGCTGGGCCGACGGTAGGCACAATCCCAGGGAAGCACGCAAATTGGATCCTTGATTGGTGGACATTGGGGCCTCCAGAAGGTGGGAACGAAGGGAGAACACGATATCGACTATGGTAGTAAAATTTATCGGTAATTACCAATGTCTTACAATATTTTCCTTACCTTTCGGAATGATACCACCATCAACCTAGGCCCAAAGGTCGGCCTTTCCAGCGGCACCCAGGATGGCCGCGAACAGACCTGCCATGATGGGCCGAGCTGTCACCCGCTCCGCCCCTGGGGCACGTGAGCCGTAAAACCAATTCCATCCTGTCAGGACATCTGCCCGTGGTTCGAACGCCCTCCCTTCGCATCCTGTCCTGGTCGAGGAAGGCATGAAATCAAGCCACCTCCTGCTGGTGTTGATGGGGCTCATGACCCAGGTCATCTGTCTGGTCCTGCTCCCCAGCCGCCCACGAAAGGTCGGGGCCCTGGCAGCACTCCTCCTCGACGCCATCTGGTTCGCCTGGTACGCCTCAGACAACCGCAGCCTCAGCATTTCCGGGATCTGGGCCCTCTCACCCGTGGCGACCTGGCTCTGCCTCCACCTGGTTCTCGGCCCCGTCACTGCCGTCGAAGTGGCCGCCCGCATCCTCCCCTGGAAGCGTGCCGTGAGACTGCTCGGATTCAGCCTGATCCTCAGCACCTATGCCTGGGGCCTGGGCGAGGCCTATGGCCCTCCAGTCCTCACAGAACAGAGCCTGAGCTTCCCTGACCTGCCACCCGCCTTTGAGGGTTACCGCATCATCCTGCTCGGGGACGTCCATGCGGGCACCTTTGCTGGCACGCGCACTCTGCGACGCTGGGCGCAGGCCGTCGACCAGGTGCCCGCGGACCTGCTGGTGGGGGCGGGCGATTTCGTGTCCTACTGGCCTGAAGAAGCGGAGCGCACGGGCGAAGCATTCAAGCACCTTCACCTGCCGGATGGTCTCGTCGGCGTGCCCGGAAACCACGACCAGTATTCCCAGACCGACGAGGTGGCCGAGCGGTTGCGGCGCCACGGCTGGGTGATGCTCCTCGATCAAAGCCTGGTCATCCAGAGGCAGGGACAACAGCTCCTGCTCCTGGGCGAACGCTTTCCCATCGAGGGACAGGAGCCCTACCGTGCAGCCTGGGCTCAGAAACCATGGCCGTCGGGCTTCCGGATCGGGATCTGCCACGATCCGGAGCAGTGGCCGACCCTGCTCCAGGAGGGCGCCCGCCTCACCCTGGCCGCCCATACTCATGGTGGCCAGGTGAACCTCAGCCCCTTCTACAATGCGGCCCTGGAACGCTCCCCCTTCCTCGCAGGTCTCTACCGGAAGGGGGCTGACTGCCTCTTTGTCACCCGCGGCCTGGGTTGCACGAGCCTCCCCATCCGGTTCCGCTGCCGGCCGGAGATCGTTCGAATCACCCTGCACCGCGCACCTCAGGGCGCCTGAGTGCCCACCGGGTTTCCGGCTGAGCCCTGGATCACCCAGGAATAGGTGACGGGTCGATTTTTCCCATTCTAGAATGCCCCAGGGAGAGCCTATGCGCATCAGCCTGATCGGTCTCGGGAACATGGGCCTGCCCATGGCCCGGAATCTGATGGGGGTCGGGCACCATCTCACGGTCTTCAGCAGCATTCCAGACAGGGCCGATGCCCTGGTGGCCCAAGGGGCGAGAGAGGCCAGCTCCATCGCCGAGGCCCTCCTCAACACGAATGTCTGCATCACCGTGCTCGAGGACGATGCCGCGGTGATGGAGGTCGTGCAACGACCCGCGGGGCTGCTCAAGCACCTGCCGGCAAACGCGATCCACCTCTGCATGAGCGATCTCAGCATCGAGACCTCTCAGCGGTTGGCCGCAGCCCATGCCAAGGCCAACCAGGGCTACGTGGCCGCGCCCGTGTTCGGGACACCCAGCAGCGCCACCTCCCGACATCTCTGGATCGTGGTCGGTGGACCAGAGAACCAGGTGAAGCGCTGCCTGCCCATTTTCGTGGCCCTGGGCCGGGGTCATACCCGGGTGGGCACGAACCCCGCCCTTGCCCACGCCCTCAAGGCAGGTGGTGCTCTGCTCGACTTGGCGCTGCAGCAGGCCATCATCGAGCTCCAGGACTACGCTGAGGCCGTGGGCATCGCTCCCGCCGATTACCTTCGGCTGCTCAACGTCGCTCTCCTGCGATCCCAGATCATGGAAGCTGCTGGGAATCCCCTGGACAGCCCCTACCTGGATCCGGAGGATCTGGCCGTGGAACTCCCCCTCCCCGGGCTGCTCCTGCCGGCCGCAAAGCGCGCCGGTGTGCCACTCTCCAGCACCGAGGTCTTCAAGACCCAGCTGGAGGCGGCCGAAACCCAGGGCTGGGGAAAGCAGGAACTGGCCGAGCTCACGGAGGCTTGCCGGGTCCAGCCGGCGGAGGACGAGCAGCCTGCCACACCCGAAGCGCCGCCTCCCCCGGCCCCCG
>TBL_comb47_HYPODRAFT_10001892_pt1 | contig 26607 bp, 24 predicted proteins | sample TroBogypolimnion_40_FD_10682 | JGI IMG/M metagenome (IMG submission 10682) | reverse complement strand
ATCCGGCCACGCGGGGCGGCGACTCTCCGGACGGCCGCAAGGTCAAGTCCACCATCCACTGGGTCTCGGCCCGCCACGCCCCCACCGCCGAGGTTCGCCTCTACGAACATCTGCTCAGCGCAGCCGAACCGGGAGATATCCCGGAAGGCGATGATCTGAGCGCGCAGCTCAATCCAAAATCGTTGGATATCCTTTCCGGATGCCGCGTCGAGCCGGCGCTGGCCGCGACCGCCCCTGGCAGCCTCTGGCAGTTCGAGCGGCAAGGCTATTTCTGCGCTGATTCCAAGGATTCCCGGCCCGGGGCGCCGGTCTTCAACCGCACCGTGACTTTGCGCGACACTTGGACCAAGGTGCAGAAGGGCAGCCGGCCGGCCTAAACCTTCAGCCGTCGCCTCAGATCTTTGCGCCTCTGCAGTCTCTCCGCCCGCTTTATCTCCTTCCACCCGGCCAACACTTCCTGTGCCGTCCGCAACTTCTTGCGGCCGAACACATGCGGGTGCCGGCGCACCAGCTTGCGGTATTGGCTCTCGGCCACTTCCTGAATATCGAAGAGCCCCTGCTCGCAGGCGATCTGGGCGTGCAGCAGAACCTGGAGCAGCAAGTCTCCCAGTTCATCCTCGATCTCGTACCAGGCCCCGCGCCGCAAGGCGACTTCCAGCTCGCGTGACTCCTCGCGCAGGTACTTGATCAAGGACAGGTGTGTCTGCTTCCGGTCCCAAGGGCAGCCTTGGGGAGAGCGTAACAACGAGACAAGGCCAATCAGCTTTTTAAGCGCCGTTGCCTGCACTCGGCGCTTGCAGCGCCGAGTCTGCGAGCCCCCCGGGTGGGAGGCGAGCATTCCGTCAGGGGAGCCTTTCAAGAAACCGGTGGAGCTATCCGTTCCGCCCCGAAATACGGGACCAAAGCTTTCGGGATGAGCAGGCTCCCGTCCTTCTGCTGGCCGTACTCCAGGATCGCAGCGAAAAGCCGTCCCGCGGCCACGCCACTTCCGTTCAATGTGTGCACCAGTTCCAACGCCTTGCCGCCGCGCCGGAAGCGCGCGTTCATGCGCCGCGCTTGGAAGTCCCAGCAGTTCGAACAGGAAGAAATCTCCCGGAAGCGTCCCTCCCCCGCCATCCACACCTCCAAGTCGTAGGTCTTGCACGCAGAGAATCCTATGTCCGCGGTGCACAACTCGATGACCCGATACGGCAATTCCAGGCGCTTGAGCACTTCCTCGGCGTGCGCGGTCAAAGATTCTAATGCCGCCATGGAATCCTCCGGCCGCGTCACCCAGACCAACTCCACTTTATCGAACTGGTGGTTGCGGATGAGTCCCCTCACGTCCTTGCCGTAGGAGCCCGCTTCCTGCCTGAAGCACGGGGTGTAGGCGGTCATCTTCAGTGGCAAGGACTCCTCGGGCAGGACGGCGTCGCGCACCAAGTTAGTCAGCGGAACTTCGGCTGTCGGGATCAGGTAGAGTGTTTCCGTCTTCTCCCCCGCAGTCGCCGCGATCTTGTAGAGGTCTGCTTCAAACTTAGGCAATTGGCCTGTCCCTTCCAGGTTCTCTGGCCGGACCAAGGCCGGAATCCAAGCCTCTTCATAGCCGTGCTCCCGGGTATGCAGGTCCAGCATGAAGGAGATAAGGCAACGCATGAGCCGGGAGCCGGCGCCTCGCCATAGCGAAAAACGCGAGCCGGAGAGCCTGACAGCCGCGGCTCCATCCAGTATGCCCAGATTTTCTCCGATAGTCTGGTGATCCAACGGCTTAAAATCCGTATCCTTGGGAGCCAATCCTAAACGGACCACTGGGTTGTCCGCCTCGCTGGCGCCCACCGGGACGGAGGGGTGGGGCAAATTGGGCAGGCCCATGGCCGCTTCCCTCATCTTGGCTGACAGGGCGGCCAACGCCGTTTCTTGTTCCGACATATCGGACTTGAGCGTGGAGACCTCGACCATGAGCCGCGCCGCCTCAGCCTCGTTCTTCTGCGCCTTGGCCTTGCCCACGGCCTGGGAGGAGGCGTTGCGCCGGGCGCGCAGGGCTTCCACCGCTTTCAACAGCTCCCGGTGCTGCGCGTCGATTTGAATCAGTGTCTCCAAAGCGGGAGAGTATCGGCCGCCCCGGTTCTTGATGCCGACGCGGGATTGGTCAGGGTCTTTACGGATGAGGTTGATGTCGTTCATACCGGGGGGCGCCCTATTTCTTGACGGGGAGGATGAGTTCTAGGGTCTTAATCGTCTCCACCGCTCCAGGGTGAGGACTCAGCATCACTTGCAGCTTGAGCTGGTCCGGCCAGAACCCTGAAGCAAAAACTTTCTGCAGATAATGGGTAAAGGGCAAATCCAAAGAACCCGACGGATCCACCGCGACCTCCAAAAGCTGGTTCGGCCCCACCTTGGGAACGCGCCTTTGATCCGTCATGAAAGAGACCGCCCAGACCCCTGGCTCGTTACGGCGCAAGGGCGCCAGCCGCGCGGTCAGGCAATAGTGCAAGACTATGCCGTCCGCCTCCTGCGGCCCCCCGTTCTTCAGGGTCACGCTCAAGCGCAGATTGCCGTCCACGCGCGGCGGCGCGGTGGGCAGGACCGAGATATCCTGATACGATTCCTTCTGCCCAGCGACAGGCCGAGCCACCTGCCAGCGGACGCTCTCGATCACGAGTTCCGCGCGCAGGGGGGCGGCCAGACAGCAGGCCAATAGCACGCCGAGAAAGGCTTGACGGATGATCTTCATGATTCCTTCTTGGTCTCCGGCACGGGCAGCTGAGGCACTACCGCAAGCGCCAAGGCCAGGGCGGCCACATTCCCCACCTTGTCTCCCTCGTCAAGCTTGACCAGGCGGACTCCCTGGGTGTTGCGAGAGATGACCTTGATATCCTTGCAGCGCAAGCGGACGGTCTTGCCCTTCTCGGTCATGACCATGAGGTCGTCCTCATTGGTCAGGAGCTTGACCCCTATGACGATGCCATTGCGCTCCGTCGCCTTGATGGTGATGACTCCTCCGCCGCCCCGATGCTGTCCTCGGTATTCGGCGAGATCCGTGCGCTTACCGTAGCCGTTCTCGCAGACAGTCAGAAGCGTCTTCCGGCTGTCAGGCGGGAAGGCCTCCATTCCGATGACCTGGTCGCCCTGGTCAAGGCGGATGCCCCGCACCCCGTAGGCGCCCCGGCCCATGGAGCGGACATCCGTCTCCCGGAATCGGATGGCCATGCCGTCCTTGGTGCCGATGAGAACCTCGTCCTTACCCGAGGTATGCTGGGTCTCCACCAGGATATCTCCCTCCTCAAGGCCGATGGCGATGATGCCGGAACGCCGGATGTTCTCGAAATCGGAGAGGGGGGTCTTCTTGACGGTCCCGCCCCGTGTGCACATGACCAGATAGGTTTCCTTCCCCTTCTTCTCCTCAAAAGAGCGGATGGCGATGGTGGAGGTGACCTTCTCCTCGCCGGTGATGGCCAGGAGATTGACCACGGCCTTGCCACGCGAGGTACGATTGCCTTCGGGGACTTCGTAAGCCCTGAGGGCGAAGACCCGGCCGCGCGTGGTAAAGAACAAAAGCACCGCATGCGTGTCCGTGACGAAGATTTTCTCGATGAAGTCCTCTTCCTTGACCTCGGCGCCCATGATGCCCTTGCCGCCGCGTCCCTGGGCTTCGTAGGTATTGACGGGGATGCGCTTGATGTACCCGCCGTTGGATAGAGAGATGAGGACTTCCTCCTTCATGATGAGGTCTTCGAGGGTCATCTCCGCGGCCTCAGCTGAGATCTCGGTCTGGCGGCGCTTGCCAAAGGCCGCCTTGACATCCTCCAGTTCCTTGACCACTATGGCCACCACCCTCTTGACGTCGGACAGGATGGCCCTGAGCTCGGCGATACGCCGCATCAGGCCCTCGTGCTCCTCCCGGATTTCATCGACCGATAACCGAGTGAGCTGGTGCAGGCGCATATCCAGGATGGCCTGGGTTTGGACCTTGGAAAGCTCGAATTCAGCCATCAAAGCGGCGCGCGCTTCTTCGGTGTCCTTGGCGCCGCGGATGATCTTGATGACGCGATCGAGGTTCTTGAGCGCGATCAAGAAGCCTTCCAGGATATGGGCCCGGTCCAGGGCCTTGCGCAGTTGATACTTGGTCCGGCGGATGACGACCGTCTTGCGATGCTGCACGTAGTGGCCCAACATCTCGCGCACGGGAAGGATGCGCGGCCGTCCGTCCACCAAGGAGAGCAGAATCACGCCGAAGCTCGACTCCATGGGAGTGTGCTTGTAGAGTTGGTTCAAAACCACGTTCGCGTTGCCGTCTCGCTTGATTTCGATGACCACGCGCATGCCTTTGCGGTCGGACTCGTCGCGGATATCCGAAATATCAGGGATCTTCTTGTCGCGCACCAGCTCCGCGATCGTTCCCAGAAGGGTGGCTTTGTTGACCTGATAGGGCAGTTCGGTCACGATGATGGCCTGCCGGTTGCCTTTGATATCTTCGATCTCAGTACGCGCCTGGACCCGGACCGAGCCTCGGCCGGTCTCGAAATAATCCCGGATGCCGGCCTTGCCCCGCACGATGCTCCCGGTGGGGAAATCCGGGCCCTTCATGATCTTCATGAGGTCCTTGGTCTCGATCTTGGGCTCCTTGATGATCGCGACCGCCGCATCACAGACCTCGGCGAGATTATGCGGAGGGATATTGGTCGCCATGCCCACGGCTATCCCCGAAGAGCCGTTGACCAGGAGGTTGGGCACGCGCGAGGGCAGCAGAACCGGTTCGGTAGTGGTGCCGTCAAAATTGGGCGCGAAGTCCACGGTCTCCTGGTCGATATCAGCGAGGACTTCCTCCGCGAATTTGGCCAAACGACACTCGGTGTAGCGGTAGGCCGCGGCCGGATCGCCGTCGACCGAGCCAAAATTACCCTGACCATCGATTAGGGGATGCAGTAAAGAGAAGGACTGCACCATGCGCACCAAGGCGTCGTAGACTGCGGAATCGCCGTGGGGGTGATACTTCTTGAGCACCTCTCCGACCACGCCGGCGCACTTGGAGTATTTCTTGTTCGAGGCGAGGCCCTCGGAATGCATGGCATAAAGAATGCGCCGGTGCACGGGCTTGAGGCCGTCGCGCACGTCTGGCAGGGCCCGGCTTACGATTACGGACATGGAATAATCCAGGAAGGAGGCCCTCATCTCGGTGCCGATGTCGCGCGGCGAGATATTGTCAGGCAGGCTCGGCGTAACGGTTTGCTGTTCTGGTATGCTCATGTTTTATTCAATGCCTCATTCTTTAATAGGCCGGACCTATATATCCAGATTCTTGACTTCCTTGGCGTGCCGCTCGATGAACTGCCTCCGGGGCTCAACCCGGTCGCCCATCAAGGTGGTAAAGGCGTTCTCCGCGTCCGCCACGTTTTCCAGGGTCACCTGCAGCAGGCGGCGCCGCTTGGGGTCCATGGTCGTCTCCCATAACTGCTCCGGATTCATCTCACCCAAGCCTTTGTAGCGTTGGATGCTGGCTCCGGAGCGGCCGGCTTCGCGCACGCACTCCAGGAGTTCCTTGAGGCTGTAGCCTTCGCTCTCGCCGTGGGAAGTTTTTGCCTTAAAAAGCGGCTTAGTCTTCTCGTCGCGCAGGACCTCGTACCACTTGAGATTGAGCCCCATCTCAGCCAGCTTCTGGTCCAAGGCGGCCAACTTGGCCATCTCCCAGAGTTCCTGCATATCCGGTTCCAAGGCCTCTTCATCCACTTCGACCGGCACCTCGCCTTCAGCGGCCGGTTTGACCTCATGCTCCGCGACCAGCTTGGCCTTGGCCTCAGCTACGACTTTATCCCGATACTCGTGCCATTCCTTCTCGCTATAAAAGAAAAGGTACTCTCCAGCGGCCTGCTCCACGCGGAACAGCGGGAGCTTGCCCTTGTCCTTGTAGGCCAGGAAATCCTCCAGGTGCAGACTCTTGCGCTCCAGGTGCCGCAACATGTTCTCCAGATCTACCAGAAGCTTGAGCAGGTCCTTCAATTCATCGGGATCCAATTGCTTGGATTTCCCATTGGCCGGATTGATGGCCGTTATCGCCACCGAGTTGCGGCCTTCCGTAAGCAGCCACTTCTCCATCTTTTCATCGTTATCTACATACATCTCGGTCTTGCCCTTCTTGACCTTGTACAAAGGCGGCTGGGCGATATAAATGTGCCCGCGCCGAAGGAGCTCGTTCATCTGACGATAAAAGAAGGTGAGCAGCAAAGTGCGGATGTGTTGGCCGTCGACGTCAGCGTCAGCCATGATGATGAGCTTGTGGTAGCGTAGTTTTTCGGGCTTGAGCCCTTCCTCATAATCCCGCTCGCCTGCCGGCTGCCCTGTCTCACCCGCCGCCGCGGCCTCGCGAACTTGGCCTATGCCGGTCCCTATGGCGGAAATCAGGGTCCTAACCTCGTCGTTGGAGAGGACCTTGACCAAGCGCGCCTTCTCCACGTTGAGGATTTTCCCCTTGATAGGGAGAATGGCTTGGAACGCCCGGTCGCGGCCTTGCTTGGCGGAACCGCCTGCGGAATCTCCCTCTACGATGAAGAGTTCGGAGCGTTCAGGCTCTCGCTCCTGGCAGTCCGCGAGCTTACCCGGCAATGAGGAGCCGTCCAAAACGCCTTTGCGGCGGGTCAGTTCCTTGGCCTTGCGCGCGGCCTCGCGGGCCTCGCCCGCAGCCATGGCCTTTTGACAGACAGCCTTGGCCGTGGCCGGATTTTCCTCAAAGAACACCCCCAGGACCTCTCCCACGAGGGATTTGACCACGCCCTCGACCTCAGCGTTCCCAAGTTTGGCCTTGGTCTGACCTTCGAATTGGGGATTGGGTATCTTAACGGAGAGCACTGCAGTGAGCCCTTCGCGCGCGTCATCGCCCTGGACGGTATAATTCTTGCCCTTGAGCAAATCGTACTTCTTGATGTAGTCGTTGACGACCCGGGTCAGGGCGGAGCGGAAGCCCGCCAGATGGGTGCCGCCCTCGGGGGTATTGATATTATTGACGAAGCTGAAGACGGTCTCGGAATATTCATCGTTATACTGGATGGCCAGATCGACCGACACGTCATCGCGCACCGTGTTGAAGCTGATGGGGTCGATGAAGACGGTCTTCTTATTCGTGTTCAAGTACTGCACGAACTGTTTAATGCCGCCTTCATAATGGAAGGTATGTTTCTTATCCTCGCGCTCATCTATGATGGTGATCTTGGCGCCAGCGTTGAGGAAGGCCAGCTCGCGCAGACGGTTGGATAACACGTCGTAGGAGAACTGATGCTCGCCGAAGATTTCCACGTCGGGCTTGAAGGTCACGCGTGTGCCGTGGTCGTCGCTCTTGCCTATGGCTTTGACCGCCTCTTCCGGTTTACCGCGCTTATAGTTTTGCGCCCATATTTTGCCTTCGCGGTAGACCTCGACCTTGACCCATTCGGAAAGGGCGTTGACGACGGAAATGCCGACCCCGTGCAGACCGCCTGAGACCTTATAGGCGCTGTGATCGAACTTGCCGCCCGCGTGCAGGACGGTCATGACGACCTCTAGGGCGGACTTGCCGCGCAAGTTCTTGGGCAGCTTAGGATCCTTCATCTCGTCGACCGGTATCCCTGAACCATTATCCAGGACCGTGACGGAGTTGCCTTCGTGCAAGATGACGTCTACGGAGCTACACCGTCCCGCCAGGATTTCGTCCACCGAATTATCCACGGCTTCATAGACTAAATGATGCATGCCGGACGGCCCGGTGGAGCCGATGTACATCGCGGGGCGCTTGCGCACGGCTTCCAGGCCCTCCAGGACCTGTATTTTAGAGGCGTCGTAGGATTCTTCTTTCCTCACCGCCGCGCCTTTAGCTGCTTCCGTATCGGTAGTGGTCTGGGGCATATTCCTCCACTGCGGTCTTCACGCATCTATAGAAATGAGGGGGCCAGTTCATCGCGACGAAACCTTGATACAAGTGATCCAGGCGCGACTGAAGTATTTATTAAGGCTGCGCACGATCCCAGCGCCGCGCATATGAAGTTCCTGCGCCGCGGCAGCGGATCGAGGTCTGACAAAAAGAGTCCCTTGCTTGATGCCGGTCAATTCCCAATATCTGGACAGATGCCCTAGTTCCCTTTGCCAAACCGAACTCAGTATGGTCATACGATCGCCTGACATCCCCGTTCGATAACCGAAGGAGGCGGCCAGTTCCTTGCCCGTAGACCAGGCCGGTCTTTTCTTTTGCGTCATGCGCGCCAACATCATATCCGCATGGGCATGATGACAAAGCGGGCCGAGCTTCCATCGACCGGTTCTATGAGAACCGGATTTACAGGGGTGGTGAAGCTCAACGAAACCTTCTCAGTATCTATATGCTTCATGGCATCCACCAAAAAATGAGGGTTAAAGGCGACTTGGAAATCGACGCCGGAGTAGTCTATGCCAATTTCGTCGTTGAACTCCACGTTCTGCGAAGAAGCGGAAATATGCAAAGACTTCTTCTGGAGAGAAAACTTCACAGATCCGCCCCGGTCCAAGGCACAGAGAGCCGCACGTTTGGTGACTGCCAACAACTCCTTAGAGTTTAATATAAGAGTAATATCCTTTTTCTTCGGGATGACCTGCTCATAATTTGGGAATGTTCCTCCTATGAGGCGGGAGAGCAAAGTCGTCTCTTTTATCTGAAAGACTATTTGGTTCTCGGTAACCCCTACCTTCATATTATCTTTGGATTCAGCGGTGACGTCCATTGAGCCTAGCAGACGCAGGAGTTCTCCTAGAATTTTTGTTGGAATAATAACCTGAAATTCCTGGTCCTTTACGACGCCTTTTCGGCTCATAATAGCTAGGCGACGGCCATCGGTAGCGACCATCTCCAACAACCCCTTCTTAGCCGACCAATAGACGCCATTCAACACATGACGCGTTTCATCGGAAGACGCAGCGAATATTGTCTTCCTGACCATGTCAAAAGTGGCTCCTAAAGGCAAATCAAAAGCCTGTTGATGATCGAACTCAGGCAAGACCGGATATTCCTCTTTTGGCGCTCCTATAATAGAGAACCGCGAATGTCCGCATTTCAACTGTATCTTATAACCCGAGTCCACCGCTAATTCCACATCGGGTCCCGCAGGAAGGCTTTGTAGTATATCGGAGAATTTCTTAGCCGGAATCGTTATACTCCCATCAGACTCCACCTCAGCGGGGATATAATGCTTAACCCCCATTTCCAAATCCGTAGAAACGACTTTAACCTTAGAGCTCTCAGTCTCCATCATAAAATTTAATAGGATGGGTAATGTGGTTCTCGCCGATAATGCTGATTGTATGGTTTGCACTCCTTTCAACAGGTCTTCTTTATGACAGTGTATTTTCATATATAGTCATCCTCTTAATAGATAGGTGTAAAACAAGTATAAGGCGGACATATCGATGGTGGGAAAGATAAATAATGAATGAATAGTTTTAAAAGGTTATACGCTTTATCCCCAATCCGGAAGTTTATCATCCTAAAATCATTATTATCAGCTATTTTTCCACAGCCTGGATATCGGAGCGGAGTTTATTGACTAGTTCCAGGAAAAAGGGGTCATCTTCCAACATTTTTTGAATTTTCTTGCGGGCATGCAGGACCGTAGTGTGATCACGACCGCCGAAAGCGCGACCGATATCGGTAGAAGAAAGTTCGGTCATGACGCAGGCAAAATACATAGCCAATTGCCTGGGCAGAGCAATTTGAGCTGTCCGTTGCTGTCCTTTTAGGTCCTTGACGTCCAAAGAATACTTGTGAGCGACCAGACGTTGAATGGTCTCGATGTGCACGGGAGCAGACACATCATGAGGCAGGGAGTCCTTGAGGATTTCTTTTGCGTCATCCACCGTCAGGCTGCTGCCCGTCATGGAGGCAAATGCCTTGAGGCGGATGAGTGAGCCTTCTAGAAGTCGTATATTGGTCTTTACGGTTGATGCCACGAAGAGAATGACTTCATTCGGCACGTAGAATCTTTCCATCTCCGATTTCTTGCGCAGAATGGCGATGCGCGTTTCCAGATCTGGCGCGGTGATGTCCGCCACTTGACCCCACTCGAGCCGGGAGACCAGCCTTCTTTCGTAGGGAGTCATCTCTTTGGGCACCCGATCAGAGGTAATGACAATCTGTCGACGCGAGTCAAAAAGGGAATTGAAAGTGTGAAAAAATTCCTGTTCGCTCTGCTCTTTGGCTATGAGGAACTGCAAGTCGTCGATGAGCAGGCAATCGAGGTTCCTGTATTTACCCCTGAAATCGTCGGTACTCTTATGATGGATGGAGTTGATGTATTCGTTGACGAATTCTTCAGCTGTGGTGTAAAGGACGCGGGTCTTCGGGAAAGATTGTCGCATGGCATTGCCGATGGCGTGCAAGAGATGAGTTTTACCCAGGCCCACGCCTCCGTATAGAAAAAAAGGATTGAATTGCGTACCAGGATTTTTGGCGATAGCTTCCGCCGTGGCATACGCCAGCCGGTTCGACTTGCCTACGACGAAAGAGGCGAAGGTATAGCGCGGGTTGAATTCCCTGAAGGAGAAATCCGATTGCGGGCTTGGCTCTGAAATTGGATCCGTGGTCGGCAGACGGTTTCGGAGATCCATGGAAATCTCATAATCGATGCCGATGTCCAGGCCAGTGATATCTTTGAAAATGGCGGTAAGTCGTTTCTGATAACGGTCTCTTATTCCATCTGAAAAGTACTTATTAGGGACCTTGAGGTGTAAAACCTGGTCCTCGATGCGCAATGCTTCGATGGGGCGAAGCCACAACTCGGCGTCCTCGTCACCGATCTCGCTGCGCAGACGTTCAACTGCCTGTGACCATAGAGTATTTGAATCTATGTTTTCCACAGGTTATCCACAGATGTGCATAATATTTAAACTATTAAATTATCTATAAATAATAAATAAATTTTTTAAATATTTGTATAGCGGTACAAAACAAATTCGCATTTCCCATGTTTAATGCAATACTATATAAAATTATATGAATTGAGTCAAATATTGTAAAAATTTTATTTATTACGAAATTCTCGTCGAGTGTATTTTAGAATATATAAGTTTGACAGAAATTAACCAAAGTGCTTCAATTACAAATTGGGCGTGCGATTTGGACGCGCATTAACTTTACCTTGGACTGCGAAAGGAGCGGCTGTGGAAATACAATTAACTGCGAAACAGATAAAGATAACGGACGCCATCCGGGCCTATGTGCAGGAGAAGATGGAAAAGGCCCAGAAGTACTTCGACCACATCGTATGGGGTCAGGTCTTCCTGTTCGTTGAAAAGAGAGCGCATAAGTGCGAAATGCTCATCCATGCCCCGGGTCAGACCTTTCGCGCTTTGGCCGAAGCCGCGGACTTGTATTCCGCGGTCGATCTCGCCTCCGACAAAATGGACGGGCAGGTCAAAAAATTCAAGGAGAAGACCAAGACCCGGCATAAGGCGCGCTACGGGAAGGAATCGGCGAGGCAGGAGCCAGATTTCGAGGTCGCGCCTGCGGCGATGCAGTTCTCCGTCGTCAGGCAGACGGTGATGCCGATCTCCGCTGATGAGGCGGCCCGGGAAATGGAGAACCTGGGACAATCCTTCCGTCTCTTCCAGGACCGGGACTCCAACCAGATCCAGGTTGTCTTCCGGCGCAGCGACGAGTCCTACGGAATCCTCCAGCCGGTCAAGAAAGCTTCCCGCTGAAAGTGAACCGTCCAGCGGCTGGGGATTTTACCGTCAGCGATCTGCTCCGTGAGCAGCGCGACAATCTGAAGCTTGAGCTCGTCGCGGGAGAGCAATCCCTGCATCGGTGCATCAGCGTCATGGAACTCAACCGCCCGGGATTGGCGCTCAACGGATTCTTGGACCACTTCCGGCCGGAACGGATTCAAATCATCGGTTTCGGCGAGCATGCTTACTGCACGAAGGCGCCGAGCCGCCGTTTAGCGGCGGCGTTGTCGGCCATGCTCAAGCCAAGAGAACTTCCCTGCCTGATTATAACGCACGATCTCAAAGTCCCGGCGGCGTTGGTGGATATCTGCCGCCAGAACGGCGTGCCGCTCCTGCGTTCCGGTCTGGACACGGCCACCTTGGTCAGCGAACTGAGCGACGTGTTGGAGGAGAAGCTCGCTCCCCTCGCCACGGTGCATGGAGTCTTGGTGGACATTTACGGATTGGGAGTGCTGATTCAGGGCGAGCCCGGCATCGGCAAGTCCGAATGCGCTTTGGAACTTTTGAAGCGCGGGCATATCCTGGTCGCCGACGACGCAGTGGAAATTCGGCACCGCCGCGGCGCTGACCTGCGTGGCAGTTGTCCGGAACCGCTGAAGCACTACCTGGAGGTCCGGGGGCTGGGCATCATAGACGTCAAGCTCCTATTCGGTATCGGCGCGATCATGGACCATACCCGCATCGAGCTTTCCATCCACCTGGCTCCTTGGAGTGCGCAGATACACTATGACCGCACAGGCCTTGATTCCCAAAAAACGAAGATCCTGGGTGTGGAGATCCCGCAGATACGCATTCCGGTCAGCCCCGGGCGCAACTTGGCGGTCATCATAGAGGTCGCGGCCTTGAATCAGCGCCTGCGCAACCGGGGTTATTTCGCGGCCGAGACGTTCAACCAGAAGCTCATCGAGAGGATGCGCGCCAAATGAAAGCGATGGCTCAGGCCCGCAAGGTCTTCATCATCACCGGTATATCGGGCGCCGGCAAAAGCCAGGCCCTCAAATGCTTTGAGGATTTTGGTTTCTTCTGCATCGACAATCTGCCGATAGCGATGCTGGACCGCTTCACGGATATCTTCGTACGCTCCGAACACCTCGGCCGGGTGGCATTGGGCATGGACATCAGGGAAAGGAAATTCCTGGTCGGACTGCCGGCCATACTCAAGAGACTCAAGGAACGGGGCGTGGATTATCGCATCCTATTTCTGGACGCTTCCGACGCGGTCGTCATACAGCGGTTCTCGGAGACGCGCCACCGCCATCCCTTGGGCCAGAAGCTCGATCAAGCCGTCCGCGAGGAGCGGCGGCGCTTGGTGCCCATCAAGGGGGTCGCTGACAAGGTTATAGACACCACCAACCTGACCCTGGGTGAACTCAAGGAAAGGCTTTCCGAAACACTGGGACTGACCCGGGCCAATGAGATGGCGTTGAACATCGTGTCTTTTGGCTACAAATACGGTCTGCCTTTGGATGCGGACATCGTCATGGATGTGCGCTTTCTGCCCAACCCCAACTACATCCCGCGGCTCAGGCGTTTGACCGGCCTGGACGCCAGGATCCGGCATTATCTGCTCGATCAGACCCTCACGTCCCGATTCCTCAAAGATTATTTTAGCCTCATCAATAACCTGCTCCCCCACTACATGCGGGAGGGCAAATCCTATCTGACCATCGCGGTCGGATGCACCGGCGGGAGGCACCGCAGCGTTTTCATCACGCGGAACCTGGCGCAGATGTTGCGCGCCAGCGGCCACTCGATCCAGGAATTCCATCGCGACATAAATCATTGATCAATTTCCTCGTCGTCACGCACGGCGATTTCGGAGCCTACTTGACCGAAGCGGCCGAATCCATTGTAGGCCGCCAGGAGCAAGGGGTTCGGGTGGTCAGCATCTCTCCTCGAGTCTGCGTCTCCGATCTGAGCCAGAGGATTCGAAGAGCCATCACGGAACTCGGCGGCGCGGACGGCCTTATCCTGTTCACGGATATGCCGGGAGGAACGCCCAGCAACCTGGCGTTCCCCTTGGTCAAGGACGCCCCGAACGTGGAGATGCTCACGGGGGTGAACCTGTATATGTTGGTTTCCGCCTTCAACCATCGTTCGGACTATACTTTGCAGGCTTTAGTGGAGAAGGTCCTGGCCGACGGCCAGAAATCCGTTTGCGACGTGCGGCGTCGGTTCTTGGCGCGGGCGCGATAATCCATGAGCATAGATCTAGTGAGAGTCGACGACCGGCTCATTCATGGGCAGGTCGTCATCGGCTGGATCCCTTACGTCAAGGCCGAGGTCGTGGTTGTGGCCTGCGACGCAGCCGCCGCTGATGAGACCCAGACGGCGCTCATGCAGATGGCGATGCCGGAGGGGGTGGAGCTCCTGGTTCTGACCGTCTCCGCGGCTGCGCGGCGGCTGGCGTCCGGCGGCGACACGCGCCGGACTTTGGTTCTTGTCCCAGGACCCCAGGAAGCGCTGCGCCTGTTGGAATCAGGCGTGAAGTTTGCAACGCTCAACGTCGGCGGTCTCCATTATACGGCCGGCCGCGTGCAGTTAGGCAAGGCCATCTTCATAAGCCGGGAAGACGGCGACGCCCTACGCGCCATTTCCGGCCGGGGCGTGGCCTTGGAAGGCCGGGCTCTGCCGGGAGACGATGCTATCGGCATCATGGAATTGCTCGGGGGAGCGCCTTGAGCGCGCCTGCCGGCTGGCTGGCATCAGCGGGCGGCGCGGCCTTAGCCGCGGGCTTGGAGCTCGACGCGGTCCAAGTCGGGCAGTTCATGGTTTCCCGGCCTATCGTTGTAGGCGCCCTCTTCGGATTGCTTTTCGCTGATGCGCAGCAGGGGCTGATCTTAGGATGCTGCTGTGAACTCCTGAGCCTCGCCAGCCTGCCTTTGGGCGCCAGCCTGCCCCTCAACTCCACGATCGCCACTGCGGTCGCCGTGCTCATGGCTTGCGGTCCGGCGCGCTTGCCGCCTGCGGCGGCCTTGCCCGTGGGATTCGTCGCCGGCTGGGTGCACCAGCAGATCGAAACGGCGCTGCGCCATGGGCGCCGCACTCTCAACACCGCTGTGGAGAGCAGCGTGCGCGAGAGAGGCGTGGTGCCTTGGCGACGCATGACTCTCCGGAATCTGGCGCAGCAGGCCGCAGTGAATATTGTCGTCATGCTGTTTTGGGCGCTGGCGGCCGGACCGGCCCTGCACAGGCTGTGGCCGCATCTTCCTGCCGGATTCGTGCAAGCCTTGAATTTCGCCTGGGCGCAGGCCCCTTGGATGGGCCTGGGAGTGGCTTTTTACGCGTTCGGGATGCGGCCATGAGCGACGCCATGACTCCCAGCATGCAGAGGAGACTGTTCGGGCGCAGTCTCCTGCTGCAGGCTTTTTGGAGTTTTGAGCGCATGCAGAGCCTCGGTTTCGCCTTTTGCCTGGACCCCTGGATCGCGCGGTGTTGGAGTAGCCGTGACGATGAAATCCGCGAGGCGCGGCTGCGCCACCAGGAATATTTCAACACCCAGCCTTACATGGCTTCCTTGGTCATTGGGATGGTCTGCGCCCTCGAGGAGGCGGCGGCCGGAGCCACGGATGCGGACCGGCCGGCTAAGATAGAGCGTCTGAAGGCTTTAAAATCGGCATCGGCCGCGGCCTTGGCGGGTGTGGGTGATGCTATGTTCTGGGGGGCCTTGCGGCCGTTCTGCGCCGCACTGGCCCTGACCTGCGCCTTGGCGTTGCGGCAGCAGCCCGGGAAAGCGGCCGCTTGTGCTGCCGGCGTCTACTTGATCGCCCACAACGCTCCGGCGCTGTGGCTGCGCTGGCGTTTCTTGCGCCTCGGATACGAATGGAAGGACCAGATCGCGGTGCGCCTCAAGTCCTGGCCCGGACAAAAGGCCATACGCGCCTTGCGCGCGTCGGGGTTGGCGCTGGCCCTGGTGTCCGGCGTCCTTCTGTTGGGGGCCGTGCCCGCGCCGCAGAGGCCCATAGGCCTTTTGGCTTTGGTCGCGGCCCTCCTCTTATCGCTGGCGCGGGTCTCCGCCTACAGGATCTATGCGGCGGCGGCGGGGGCTGGATATCTTGCGTATCTCGCGGGGTGGATGTGATAAAGAAGACTCTGACCATGACTCCGCGGTTGGGATTGCACGCCAAGCCCGCCGGCATGTTCGTGCGTGAAGCTGGCCGGTTCCGCAGCGAGATCATGGTCGCCAAGGACGGGGTTGAGGTCAACGGCAAGAGCGTCATGCAGCTCATGCTCCTGGCGGCGGAATTCGGTTCTCATGTCACTTTACGCATCACGGGCCCGGACGAGGCCGAGGCGGCGGCCGCCCTGGAGAGGCTGTTCGTGAGGAAATTTGATGAGGAATGAGGCGAGATGATCATCATCAAGGGCATCGGAGCCAGTCCGGGCATCGCCATCGGCCAGGCGTACATCTTCGAGGACGAGGAGATCGTGGTGACCCGCACGGAGATCCCGCGGGACCAGCTGCGCGGCGAGGTGGCGCGCTTCAAGGCGGCGCAGAAGGCCACGCACCGCGACCTGGACGCCGCTGAGGCCAAGGTCCTCAAGCTGCTGGGCAAGAACCACGCCAAGTTGATAGACGCCCACCGCCTCATCCTGCGCGATACCTTGATCACCCATGAGGTGCCGCAACGGATCATGAACGAGGGAGTCAACGCGGAATTCGCCTTCTCCGAGACGCTGGAAGCCGTCAATATGCAGTTCGAGAAGCTCGAAGACGAGTTCTTCCGGGAGCGACGTCATGACCTCTTCGATGTAGGGAAAAGGCTCCTGGCCCATCTCCTCAAGCGCAACCGCCGCGATTTGGCCAGCATCGACAAGCCCTGCGTCCTGATCTCGCGCAACCTCCTGCCTTCGGATACGATCAACCTCCAGGAAAGCCGCATCCGGGGATTCGCTACGGACTTGGGCGGCAAGACCAGCCACACCGCCATCCTGGCGCAGAGCCTGGAGATACCGGCCGTGGTGGGCCTCTCCGATGTGAGCCGCCGGGTCAAGAGCGGCGACACGATCATCCTGGACGGCGAGCAAGGCTTGGTCATCATCAATCCCACGGCCGAGGCCGTGGCCAAATACGAGAAAGTCCAGGCGGAGCAGATCGAGGCGGAGCGGGCCCTGGAGCAACTGCGGGGACTGCCCGCGATCACTCTGGACGAAAAGCGGTTCGAACTCGAGATTAATCTCGACTCTTCGGAGGAGATGAAGAGCGTTCTGGCGCTGCAAAGCGACGGCGTGGGATTGTTCCGTACTGAGTATCTCTACCTCAACCGCCCCACCGCGCCCACCGAGGTGGAGCAGACCAAGGCCTATACCACGGTGGCCAAGGCCATGTCCCCCCGCCCGGTAATCATCCGCACCGCGGATATCGGGGGGGACCGGCTGACTCAGATGGGGATCGAGGGGCTCAAGAATGAGACCAATCCCTTCATGGGTATGCGCGGGGTGCGCCTCTTCCTGCGCCATCTCGATCTGTTCAAGACGCAGATGCGGGCCATTCTGCGCAGCACCCTCAAGGGCAATGTCAAGATCATGATCCCCATGGTCTCCTCCGTGGGCGAGGTCCAGGCGGTGCGGCGCCTTCTGGCTCAAGCGACGGCCGAGCTCAAGGCCGAAGGGGTGGCGGTGCCCGAGAAAGTGGAGCTGGGAATCATGGTCGAGATCCCCGCCGCCGCGGTGATGCTCGACGCATTCATCCCCCACATCGATTTCGTTTCGGTCGGCACCAATGACCTGATCCAATACACCCTGGCCGTGGACCGGGTCAACGAGAACGTGACGCACCTCTATGATCCTTTCCATCCCGCGGTGCTGCGCCTGCTGCAGCATGTCGTGAGCACCGCGCACAATGCCGGCAAGTGGGCCGGCGTCTGCGGGGAGATGACCTCCGATCCCAACGCGGTGCCGCTCTTGGTGGGCATGGGCTTCGACGGCCTCTCGGTCTCGCCGCGCATGTTCCTGCGCATCAAGCAGACCGTGTGCCGCCTGCGCCATGTGGCCATGGCCAAGCTCGCGGCCAAGGTCGTGACCTGCTCCGATTCCGACGAAGTCCGCCGCCTCATGCGCGAGCAGGGCCTATGACCGCGTCCCCCGTCCGGGACGAGGCGCCATGACCGCCCCCGCCCGCATCCGCAACTTCTCCATCATCGCCCATATCGACCACGGCAAGTCCACCTTGGCCGACCGGCTCTTGGAAGCCACCGGCACCATCGAGGCGCGCCAGATGCAGGCCCAGGTCATGGACTCCATGGAACTGGAGCGCGAGCGAGGCATCACCATCAAGGCCAAGGCCGTGCGCATGCGCTACCGCGCCGCCGATGGCTGTGACTACGTCCTGAACCTTATCGATACTCCTGGCCACGTGGACTTCTCCTATGAGGTCTCCCGAGCCTTGGCCGCCTGCGAGGGAGCGCTCCTGGTGGTGGACGCCACCCAAGGCGTGGAGGCCCAGACGTTGGCCAACGCCAATCTGGCCCAGGCCTTGAAGCTCGAGATTCTGCCCATCATCAACAAGGTGGACCTGCCCGCCGCGGACGTCGCAGGGGTCTGTTCCCAGATCGAGGACGTCCTCCAGATCGCCATGGAGCCCATCTCCATCTCCGCCAAGCAGGGCCTGGGCACCGCGGAGGTGCTTGAAGCCATCGTGAGGGACGTGCCGCCTCCGACGGGCGACCCGCAGGGGCCGCTGGCCGCGCTCATCTTCGACTCGTCTTTCAGCGTCTACCGCGGCGTCATCCTGCTGGTGCGCGTGGTGCACGGCGTCCTGGCGCGGGGCCTTAAGGTGAGTTTTTTCTCCTCGCTCCATGAGGTGACTGTGGAGGAAGTGGGATATCTTACACCCAAGATGTCCCCCGCCGATACGCTGTCGGCGGGAGAGGTGGGCTACGTCATTTGCGGCATCAAGGATATCCACCAGGTGCGGGTCGGGGATACTCTCATGGAGGCNCGCCGGCCTTTGTCCGCGGCCCTGCCGGGATATAAGGAAGCCAAGCCGGTGGTCTTCGCGGGGATGTTCCCGGTCAATCCCGCGGATTATCCGGAGCTCTCCGCGGCCCTGGAGAAGCTCAACCTGGAGGACAGTTCCTTCAATTATTCTCCGGAGAGCTCCCAGGCCCTGGGCTTCGGTTTCCGGCTGGGCTTCTTGGGCCTGCTGCACATGGACATCGTCAAGGAGCGTTTGGAGCGTGAGTTCGACCTGAGCCTCATCGCGACCAGCCCAAACGTGATCTATCGGGTGCTCACGGCCGAGGGGACCTGGCAGACCATCGACAACCCGGCTAAGTTCCCGGCCTACGGAGAAGCGCGCGTCATCGAGGAGCCCTATGTCCTGGTGACGATCATTCTGCCCGTGGCGCACCAGGAGGGGGTCTTGAACCTTCTCAAGGACAGGCGTGGGGAATACGCGAGCATCGAGTACATCGCCGCGTCCCGGATGCTCATCCGTTACCACCTGCCGCTTTGCGAGATGGTGGTCAATTTTTATGACCGGTTGAAATCGGTCTCCAAGGGCTACGCCTCACTGGACTACGCCGAGGAAGGTTACCGGGCCTCGGATATGGCGCGCCTGGAGATCCTCATCCACGGCGACCCCGTGGACGCCCTCAGCTCGATCGTGCATCGGGATAAAGCCTTTACCATCGGGCGACAGATGTGCGCCAAGCTCAAGGAACTCATCCACCGGCAGAATTTCGAAGTGGCCATCCAGGCCCGCGTCGAAAACCGTATCATCGCCCGGGAGACGCTCTCGGCCAAGCGCAAGGACGTCTTGGCCAAGTGCTACGGCGGCGACATCACCCGAAAACGCAAGCTCCTGTCCAAGCAGAAAGAGGGCAAGAAGCGGGCCAAGCAGTTCGGGGCGGTGGAGCTTCCCCAGGAGGCGTTCCTGGCGGTCCTGCGGCTCGATGAAGACAAAGCCAGCGGATGATTCAGCGATAACATGGAAACAAGACTTTTCATCGTAGGCTTGGCCATGGGCGCCTTCGCCTGGCTGAGCCGGCAATGGAGCCGTTCTGGGGCCGTGGACACGCCATTGAAGGCGGGCCTGTGGCATGGCTTTTTCTGCGCCCTCTCGGCATTCTCGACGGTCTGGATCGTGATGATGTCCTGGGACAGCCGGAGCCGGTTCATCGCGGTGGCGGCCCAGGCGGTCTCGACCACCGAGCTTTACCCCAGTCTCGCGGCCGGGGCCATCTTCGGGGTCATCGGTTTCTGGAAGGGCTACGGCCGCGGCAGAGAGCTCTCCGGCCGCCGTTATTTCCTCAACGAGGACTTGGAATGGGCCGACACGGTCTTCTCCGCCGTGCTTTTGGCCGCGGTGCTCATGTATTTCGTGGTGCAGGCCTTCAAGATTCCTTCCGGATCGATGCGGGATACCTTGCGGGAAGGGGACCACCTCTTCGTCAACAAATTCATCTACGGACTGCGCGTTCCTTTGGCGGGGCGGCGGGTGCTACCCCTGCGGCCGGTCCGTCGCAAAGACATCGTCGTCTTCCGGTTCCCGGTGGATGACGTCCATGCTCTGCATTGCGGCTCCATCCAGTATGGCAAGGACTTCATCAAGAGAGTCGTCGGTCTGCCGGGCGACACGATCCAGGTCAACGGTGGCCGCCTGTTCGTCAACGGCCAGGAGCAAAGGGACGAGCCCTATGCCCTGTACGCCGATGGGCGGGTCCGCGAGGCTGAGGCCGTCAACGCCAAGCTGATGACGCCGCAGCAGTACCAGCAGCGTTGGCAGGAGCACTCCTTGGACACGGCCCTGGAGATCTCGCCGCCCTATTCCGGGCCGCGGGATTATTTCGGGCCGGTGACCGTGCCGTCCCATTCTTATTTCGTGATGGGAGATAACCGCGACCGCTCCTGTGATTCGCGCTACTGGGGCCCCGTGGAGGAACGGTTCCTAAAGGGTCGGGCCTGGTTCCTTTACTGGCCGCCCTCACGCATGAAGGCCGTCGAGTAGGAGATCACCATGTTAGGATCTGCGCTTCGGGCAGTTCTGGCGGGCTTGGCTTTCGCCGTGCCCCAGGTCCCGGACCGGCCGGCGGCGCCTCGGGTGTTGGTGGCGTCTTATGCCGGTACCATCAACCCGGCCTCGGCCGAATATATGCAGTCGGCCGTGGCCGCAGCCGAGCGGCAAAACTGTGCGGCTTTGGTCATACAGCTCGATACGCCTGGCGGCCTGGACCTTTCCATGCGTGACATCGTCAAAGCCATCCTTTCCGCCACGGTACCGGTCATCGTCTATGTGGCGCCGGCGGGGGCGCGCGCCGCTTCGGCTGGGGTCTTTATCACTATGGCTGCGCATGTGGCGGCCATGGCGCCGGGCACCAACATCGGCGCGGCTCACCCGGTGCAGTTGGGCGGAATGCCGGGCGGCAAGGAAGGCGGGAAAGAGGACAAGGTGATGGAGGGAAAGGTCACCAACGACGCGGTGGCGTACCTGCAGGCCATCGCCTCCCGGCGGGGACGCAACGAGGCCTGGTCGGCCGAGGTGGTGGCCAGGAGCACATCGGTCGTTTCCGCCCAGGCCGTGCGCCTGCGTGTGGTGGACCTGGAGGCGGCCAGCTTGGATGCTCTGCTCTCCAAGGTGGACGGCATGCAGATGCCTGATTTCAAGGGGAGAGCCTTGCGCACCCGGGGCGCGCAGATCGTCGTTTTCGAGATGACCGGCCGCCAAAAACTTCTGGCTGCGGTCGCCGACCCCAACATTGCGATGATCCTCATGACCTTGGGGGTGTCGGGGTTGCTGATCGAGCTGTATAGCCCCGGATTGATCCTGCCCGGTATCGTGGGAGTGGTGTCTCTGGTCCTGGCGTTCTATTCCTTCCAGACGCTCTCCGCCAGCCTGGCCGGGATACTATTGATCATGTTGGGATTCCTGCTTTACGTGCTGGAGCTCAAGGTGCACAGCTACGGTCTGCTGGCCTTGAGCGCGACGGCCTCCATCCTGTTCGGGGCTATGATGCTCTTCCGCAACAGCGGCGGCGGAATCAGCCTTTCTTGGAGCGTGCTCGCGAGCACGCTGGGCACGCTCGTGGTTCTTATGGGGATGCTGCTTTTCATCGCGGCGCGGGTCTTCGCGCGGCGGTCCAAGACCGGGGCCGAGGGGCTTATCGGCCAGACCGGGACCGCAGAGACGGACCTGAGCCCGGACGGCAAGGTGTCCTTGGGCGGCGAGCTGTGGAAGGCGCGCAGCCTGGAGGGGGACATTCCTGCCGGCATTGTGGTGAAAGTGGAAGGCGCCGACGGCCTGACTTTGAAGGTCAGGCGCAGCCCATCCGCCGTTCTATAGCGCCGGCCGCGGCCGGAAGGACGCTCCCAGGGAGGCGGCGAGGCGCCGTACCGCGCCCAGGTCCACCCCGGGGAGTTCGACAGCGGTCACCGTGGTCCGCAGGCCTGTGGCGACGCAGCTTCGGATGAAGCCCAGCGCGGACGCGAACCCATCGGCGCGGAATCGGCGCAGCGGCGCGTGTATCTCCAGCCATTGGGCCGGGTCAGTGGTATTGAGGCTGACGGCCACCGCGTCCAAAGCCCCGGCCAGGTCGGCGGCGATGTCCCGCTTCCAGATGAGGTTTCCCAGGCCCACGGTATTGAGCCGCAAAGTCGCTCGCGGCCACCGGTTCCGCAGGGCGCGGCAGATTTCCAGCATCTCCGGCAGGCGGAAAGTGCTCTCCCCATAGCCGCAGAACACGACCTCTTTGAAGGCCTTGCGTTTTGCCACAACGGAAACCGCAGCCAGTATCTCGGCCACGGACGGCTCGCCGCCGGCCAGCCTGAAGTTCCAACGCTCGAAGCGCCAGTTCAGGATGCGTTTGATGCAGAATCGGCAGGCCGTGGGACAGCGGTTGGTGATATTGAGATAGATGCCCCGTTTTAAAGGGTAGGCGATGGTAGGCTTCACGGCATTTTTTCGAAGCGGACGGGCAGACTGGTGCGCGCGATGGCGCGCAGGGCGAAGGGCGCGGTGGCGCCCTCGGGGGGAGTGCGGCCGGGGACCGGTTCGGTGACGCGGTAGCGCACCAACAGAGAGGTCGGCGATGGGGTCGGCTCGGGCGCTATCTCGACACGGAAGCCTCCGGTGGGGCGGGGGCCGAGAAACACGCCCACCACCGCTTGGCGGGAGAAATCAACGGCCGGGGCCGGCTGCCGGGATAAACCGCTCCAAAGCTGAGCCCAGGCCTGGGGGTCGGAGATGGTGAAGGTTCCCATCGCGTTTCCGCCATAGAGTCCGGACCAGGAGCCGGCGAAAAATTCCGTGGCGGGAGCTTCGCGCCGCGCCGGTGCGGCTGCCTGGGGGGCGAGTTCCAAGGCCCCGCTCTTTTCCGGCGCGGACAAGAGCGGTACGATGCTTCCCGCGATCGGCACCTCGGGCTTCTTGCCGGCCTCTACTCCCTGGCGCAGATGGGCGATGTGGCGCATGGCGGTTTCGGCCAGCGTGTGGCTGTCGGGTCGCCCTAATCGGCTGCCCAGGAATCCCTCGGGGGCTTCCTCGCTGTCGATCTCGCCGCGCGGCACGATGCCCTTGATGCCGAGGCTGGAGGTTTCCTCCTGGAGCATGCCGTGCAGTTTTTCATTGGTGTAGAGGGGGACTGGCGGGGCCCCGGCTGATGGCGCGAAGGGGCGGGGCGGGGCAAGGACCGGCGTCGTAATCTTGCCCCAGCGGATGGCGATGCCGCTTCTGGCCGCGCGATGGAACACATAGAGGGTCGATGCCGCGAGGGCCAGGGCCAGGGTGGCGAGAATGACGAGGGCCGGTCGTCTCATTCCTTTTTATTGAGCCCGAATCTGCGAGCCAGCATGCGCGCGACCGGCGGCGTGACAAAGGAGTCCATGGGTGCCCCGTGCCGGCAGATTTCCTTGACGATGGAGGAGGAGAGATATGTATGCCGTTCATCCGGCATGAGGAATACGGTCTCCATGTCGTTGTAGAGACGGCGGTTGACCGCGGCCATCTGGAATTCGAAGTCCATATCCGAAACCGCGCGCAGTCCGCGGATGAGGATGCGCGACTTCTTGGATTTGAGGAAGTCCACCAATAGCCCGGAGAATGTGGTCACTTCTGCGTTGGGCAGGTGGGTGATGGATGCTTTGATCATCCTGATACGCTCGGCCACGCTGAAGGTGGGAGCTTTGGAGGAGTTGTTGGCAACGACCACGATGACCCGGCCGAAGGTGCGGCAGGCGCGTTGGATGATGTCGAGGTGGCCTCGGGTGAGGGGATCGAAGGTTCCGGGATAGACCGCTGTCTGGAGCATGAGCCCAATTTACCAAATTGCTACACTGGGAACCAGCATGGACCGCATCATAAAAGCGCGGGGGCTCGTGAAGCGCTATGGGAGCCTGACCGCGGTAGCGGGCATAGATTTTGAGGTCGGCCGGGGCGAGTGCTTCGGCCTGCTGGGCCCCAACGGCGCGGGTAAGACCACCACGGTCCACATGCTCTGCTGCGTCCTGCCCATCACGGCAGGCGACATCGAGGTCTGCGGCCTGAGCGCGCGCGAGTCCCCGCGTCTTATCAAGGCCATGCTGGGGGTTTGCCCCCAGGAATCCAACCTGGATACGGACTTCTCCGTGGTCCATAATTTGGCCTCCCATGCGCGCTGCTTCGACCTGCCCAAAGCCGAGGCGCGCCGCCGCGCCGAGGCTTTGGTGGACCGCTTCCGCCTGCGCGACAAGGCGGACGTCTGCGTAGACGACCTTTCCGGGGGCTTGAGAAAGAGGTTGTTGGTCGCGCGCACCTTGGTCAACGACCCTGCCATCGTCCTTTTGGATGAGCCGACCACGGGCCTGGACCCGCAATCCCGCCACCAGATCTGGGACGAGGTCAGAGCCATGAAGGCGGCCGGCGTGACCGTGATCCTGACCACCCACTACATGGAAGAGGCGCAACTGCTCTGCGACCGGCTCGTCATCGTGGACCAGGGCCGGATCATCGAAAGCGGCGCGCCGCAAGCGCTCATCGCCAAGCACCTGGGCGGGCAGGGGACGTTGGAGGATATGTTCTTGAAGCTGACGGGGAGGCAACTGCGCGAATGAGCCTTCTGCGGAACATCAGCTATCGGGTTCGCCACGTCTGGCGGCGCAACCTGGACGTGAGTCTCTTCGGCTGGAAGTCCACGGTCTTGCCGCCGCTGTTGGAGCCCCTGCTTTACTTGTTCGCCTTCGGACTGGGCCTGGGCGCGTATGTGGAGAAGGTAAGATTTCACGGCCGGCTGACGGATTACCTGACTTTCATGGCGCCGGGCATGATCGCGGTGGGGGTGTTGTTCCACTCGATCATGGAGTGCATGTACGGCTCCTTCGTGCGCATGCGCTACCAGAGGACTTTCGATGCCATGTTGACCACCCCGCTCTTGATGGAGGATATCCTGGCCGGCGAGATCCTGTGGGGGGCGACCAAGGGGCTTTTTGCAGGGTTGGCGGTCTTGCTGGTGATCGGGGTGTGGGGCCTGGCGGCTTTCCCGGCCAGCCTATTGGTTCTTCCAGTCGCGGCGCTTTCGGGCTTGCTCTTCGCGGGCTTTGGACTGCTGTTCGCCTCGGTTTCTCCCTACATAGATAATCTGAACCTGCCGGTCTTCTTCTTCATCAATCCGATGTTCTTGTTCAGCGGGACCTTCTTCCCTTTGGACAACCTGCCGAAGTGGTTAAGGGCTGCGGCCTGGTGCCTGCCGCTGACGCATACCGTGGAGATCATGCGGGCCGCTACTTTTGGGGTCCTGACCACCCGGCTGTGGTGGAGCGCGGCCTATCTGGCGGTGCTGACGCCGGTGGTCTGTTATGCGGCTATCCTGCTGATGAAGCGACGGCTCATAAAGTGAAGCCGGCTGAGGTGAGGGGCCCCTAGGACCTAGGTCCAAAGGCCCTGGAGCGATTCGGGTTAATGTATAATCATCAAGGATATTATGGATAGAAGCCCTATTCTCATTTGCGCGTTATTATTGGCGCCATTCGCACAGGCTGGCGCGGAGATTTCTTCTCAAGAGGCCCTTCCCGGCATGCGGCTGGTCGCGGACGGCATTTTCCGATCCGGACAGCCGAGTTCCTCCGAGTTCAAGCAGTTGGCGGCAAAAGGCATCAAGACCGTTTTGAGCCTACGCTCCGACGGCCCCACTGGCGAGTCAGTTGAGGTTGGGAGCCTGGGCATGAAGCTGAGCCGCGTCGGCATGCGCGACGACCGGCTCCCCTCCTATCAAGAGGTGGACGAGGCCCTGAACATCATGCAGGATGCCGCCCGCCGCCCGATTTTGGTCCATTGCCGCGATGGCAAGGACCTGACCAGCGTCGTGATCGCCGCCTATCGCGTCTCCGTGGAGAAGAGGGACGTGCCGGCCGCGGTGGCCGAGGCGAAGCGCGACAATTGCTGCGTTGCTCCTGCTTTTCAAGACCTCGCCATTTGGCTGGAGCGCTACCGTGGCGACCGCGCCGCGGGACGCGCCGGGCTGCGTCCCGCGGCCGTCGCGCCGGCCAAGACGATTCTTGCCGCGAACCTTGCTTTGACGGACGCGGGCAGGGCTTTCGACGGATCCGGCAAGCGCGGGGCCTTCGGCTCCGAGCCCGTGGCTGCGCCCGCCGCCGCGAAAGGCGCTGCGGCCGGGCCGTTACTCTCTTTGACAGTGGTGCCCGGCAGTCCCCGCACTGCCCCGGTACCGAGCCCTTTGACCCCGGCCCAACGCGCCGATTTGGTCCGCCGCGCGGTCCAGATCCTTGATGGCAATCGTCAATCCTTCCCCTCGGCGGACGGCACGGTCCACTTTACCGCTCCGGACAAGAGCCGCTATCCCTACCAATGGCTCTGGGATTCCTGCTTCGAGGCGATCGGGCTTCGCCACGTCGACCCGGTACGCGCCGAGGAGGAACTGCGTTCCTTGTTGGCGGGCCAGTGGCCCAACGGCATGATTCCGAATATCGTGCACGCCCGTG
>TBL_comb47_HYPODRAFT_10001891_pt1 | contig 26616 bp, 26 predicted proteins | sample TroBogypolimnion_40_FD_10682 | JGI IMG/M metagenome (IMG submission 10682) | reverse complement strand
GCTTGGCAAGGCCAGAAGGATCTACCGCAAACAGCCTCGCTCGGATTCTGATGAAAACCCAAAGGAAACCCCGTATGCAAAAAAGCCATCTTATGATGGCTTTTTGAAATGCGGGGAGGAGGTCATTTAAGATGCTTTAAAATTTCGTGAGTTTTTTTGTATACAATGTTGGCTCGCTTGCGCAAGTAATAATTTCGCACTTGATGCATTAAGCCGTTTTTCTGTTTTTGAAAAACTTCATTGGTTTCAATAAATTTATCAATTGCTTTTTTGAGTTCGGCAATCTGTTCGCTGGTGGAGTGAGCTTCCAGATGATGATCAAAATCTTGACGATAAGCTCTTAGCGTTGAGACGTAGTGGTCATCTTTCTTCTTTTCCCAAATATTGTTAAATAGCTCCGGATTAAAAATCCGACCAATCCAATCAAGCCCGCTATCAATCATGATGGCGTCTTTCGTTGAAAAATTTTTTGAGTTCATATCGATGGTTTTAAGGTTCTACTTTTATTTTAGTCTAGGTAGCTTATTTGTCAAATAAAAAAGACCCCGAGATGTGTTTGGCAAATCGGGGCCTGTTAAGGGGGGGGGCAGTAAAAGTTAATATTGCTTAATTGTTGTTTTTCTTAATTCTGTGAAGTCTATAATTTTTTGGTTTATCTTATGATAACTATATCTCGAGGTAGCGAGTTGATGATGTGGTAGCTTACCACTGACAGTTTAACGACTTCGCCAACCTGAAAGCTTCTACTTCTAGGACAAATAGCGTTCATCAAAGTTCTTTTATCGTTTTGAATCACAGTAACAATATTAAAATCTGTACCCGTAATTGAGTCGATGTTGGTAACTGTGATAACTCGGTCAGATAAAAATGTGCGGACACTTTGTGTCCCTATCATCATATCTTTTTCTCGACTTTTATCGTCGCAACCGGAAAAAATAATAGTCGCAATAATGCTTAAAAAAATCAAAATTTTTTTCATCTTTTACAGTTTTTAAGGGTTTATTTTATTTTAAGGTACGATTCTCCAATTTATTTTTTAACTATATCACAATACCTTTAATCTGTCAATATTTATTTAAATCCAGTTTTACGCTATACTTGTTTTGATTAAAGAATATGGCTAATTTTATGAAAAAACTAGAATTACTCGCCCCCGCGGGGAACATCTTAAAAATGAGGACCGCTTTGTCTTCGGGGGCCGACGCGGTCTATTTAGGTATCCCAGATTTTTCGTTAAGGGTACGTATTAATGACTTCACTTTAGAAAGTTTAGAAGAAGCAATTAAAGAGGTGCACGCTCAAAATAAGAAGGTTTATGTGACTTTAAATATTTTTGCACACAATCAGCATGTGGCTCTGTTACCGCCTTATATTAAAAAAATTAGAAGTTTGAAGCCTGATGGCCTGATTATTTCCGATCCGGGTGTGATGGCGACGGTTAAAAAGATTTGGCCGGAAGCGGAGATTCATTTATCAACTCAAGCTAATTGCACTAATGCTGCCGCCGCTAAATTTTGGTATGACCAAGGAGTGACTCGGGTAGTCTTAGGTCGGGAAGTCACTTTAAACGAGATTAAGGAGATTCATCAAGCGGTTCCTAAATTAGAACTGGAATATTTTGTTCACGGCGCCATGTGTATGGCTTATTCCGGCCGTTGTTTTTTATCTAAGGAATTAGTTGATCGTAGCGGTAATTTAGGCGACTGCGCTCAGCCGTGTCGTTGGGAATATAGCATTAAAGCTAAAAATCACGAAGAGGAATTTGATTTAGTTGCCGAAAGCCACGGTACTTACCTGCTTAATTCCAAAGATCTTTGTTTACTTGAATATCTGCCGCAGTTGATTGAGGCCGGAATTGTCTCTTTTAAAATTGAAGGCCGCGCTAAGAGCGTTTATTATCAAGCCGTGGTTTCTGGAATTTACGCTCGGGCTTTAGAATTTTTAAAAACTAAACCAAGCGAAGTGGCTTGGAAAAAAGAATTAAAATATTTGAAGAGCGAATTAGTCGGCAAACTAGTCCATCGAGGTTACACTTCCGGATTTTTGTTGGGTGGAAAAGCCGAACAAAATTTAACCAGCGCCAATCATCTAAGTGACTTCGAGTTTTGCGGTCAAGTAATCGCGCCTGAATCAGATTTCTTTAAGCCAGTTCTAAAAAACGGGGAATATGCTCTTTATTTCCAGGTTCATAATACAATTAAAACCAAGGATCAAGTGGAAATAATCGGCGCTAAATATGATATAATAAAAATAAGACCGGCTAAAATATTCGACGCCAAAACCGGCGAGGAATTATTAGAAGCTCACGGCGGTGGCGGTAGCCGGACGGCTTTAATTATTGTTCACGAAAAAGTTGAAGCTTTAAGTGTTTTAAGAAGAAAAATTATATGATTGCGTATCTTAAAGGAAACATCCTGGCCAAAAATAACCATTATCTTATTTTGGAAAATAGCGGCCTTGGCTATCAAATTTATGCCGGCGAAAATTTTTTAGCGGATTTAAAAGTAGGCCAGATTAAAGAAGTTTATACTCACCACCGGGTACGTGAGGAAGCCAGCGATCTTTATGGTTTTAATACTTTAGAAGAGCTTGATTTGTTTGAGCTATTATTATCGGTTTCCGGCGTCGGACCAAAATCCGCCTTGGCTGTTTTTTCTTTAGCTTCGGCCACTGATATTAAGGAGGCAATTATTCGCGGTGACGCTGGACTGCTGACCAAAGTTTCCGGCATCGGCAAAAAAACTGCTGAGCGCTTAGTTTTAGAACTTAAAAATAAAGTCGCCAGAATTTCCGGCGGTACGGCTTTATTTGGCAATAGTAGTAACAGCGGTGTTAGCGATGAACTCGAGGCTTTAATGTCTTTAGGTTATTCTCTTAGTGAAGCCCGAGATGCCCTGAATTTAGTAGAATCATCAATTACTAGCAGTGCTGGCCGGCTTAAAGCCGCTCTTAAACAGCTCGGTAAATAGCCTTTGACTCTAAAGTCTTTATAAGCTAAAATAGACTAAAATATAGAATAAATTTATGGCAAAAAATAATATCACCAAACAGAGCGAAAATTTTCCTGAGTGGTATCAAGATGTCGTTAAAGAAGCGGAACTAGCCGAAGTATCTGAAGTTCGTGGTTGCGGTATCGTCAGACCTTATGGTTTAAAAATTTGGGAGCTGATTAAAGCGGAACTTGATCGTAAATTGGAAGCTGATGGCGTGGAAAATGTTTACTTTCCAATTTTTGTGCCGCTTGAAAATCTGATGGCGGAAAAAGATCACGTTGAAGGCTTTGCTCCGGAACTAGCCGTTGTGACTCATGCTGGTGGCGAAGAATTGGTTAATAAATTAGCCGTTCGTCCGACTAGTGAAGCAGCGATGTATAAAACCTATGCTAAATGGATTCAGAGCTACAAAGATCTGCCCATGAGGCTTAATCAGTGGGCTAACGTGGTGCGTTGGGAAAAACGTCCCCGGGCTTTTTTGAGATGGAGCGAATTTTTGTGGCAAGAAGGTCATACAGTTTTTGCCAATGAAACCGAGGCCCGCGCTGAAGTTGATAAAATTTTAGGTTTTTATTCTGATATTTATGAATTTATGGCTTTGCCCGCTTTTACCGGGCGCAAATCCGAAAGCGAAAAATTTGCCGGAGCGGTGATGACTAAAACGGCGGAAATAATGGCTAAAGATGGCAAGGCGATTCAAGGAGCCACTAGTCATTATTTAGGGACAAATTTTGCCGAAGTTTTTGATGTTAAGTATTTGGGTGCTGACGGTGAGATGCATTTTGGCCACCAAAACAGCTGGGGCTTGTCTTGGCGTTCGGTAGGCGCCGTTATCATGGGTCACGGCGATGACAATGGTTTGCGCTTGCCGCCCAATATTGCTCCAATTCAAATTATTATTGTGCCTATTTATAAAGATGACGCGGCTAAAGAAAAAGTTTTGAATTATTGTAAGAGTCTGAAGACCGATTTATCAAAGACTTATCGAGTTAAAATAGACGAAAGAGACGGCTGTACGCCTGGTTTTAAATTTAATCACTGGGAAGTTCGCGGCGTTCCGGTTCGTTTTGAAATCGGACCGAAAGAGGTTGAGGAAGGCCTGGTCTCGATTTACCGTCGCGATACTGGTGAAAAAACCGGTGCCTCACTTTGCGAACTAACTCGTTTCATTGACAAGTTAATGTTAGAAATTCATCAGAATTTATACAATCAAGCTTTAGAGTTTGCGAAAAGCCATATCTACCGCATTGAAAGTATTGATGAAATCGATGATCGCCTGGGTTGGTTTGAAGCTAGCTGGAGCGAAGATGCTGAGAGTGAAAAATTGCTTAAAGAAAAATATCAAATGGTTTCCCGGGCCTTGCCTGGAGATAATGAAAATAAGGCGCCAAAAAATAAAAAATGCTTTATTACCGGCAAGGAGGCCAAACATGACTGGTATTTTGCCAAAAGTTATTAATTAATTATATAAAATATGTTCGCCAAACTTTTAGGAAGATTCAGCCATGATTTAGGTATCGACCTTGGCACTAAAAATACCTTAGTTTACGTGACTGATAAGGGGATTGTAATCAATGAGCCATCGGTCGTGGCTATCAATAAGAGGACTAATGAGATTCTGGAAGTTGGCGAAGCGGCCAATCGCATGGTTGGCAAAACCCCCGGCCATATTGAGGCGATAAAACCCTTGGTTGATGGCGTTATTTCTGATTTTGAAGTGACCGAAAAGATGCTTAAATATTTTATTACTAAAGTTCATCAAGAAAATTTTGTTTTAATCCCGCGTCCGCGCGTGGTAATCGGTATTCCTCTGGATTTAACTGAGGTGGAGCGAAAAGCGGTAGAAGATGCCGCTCGTTCAGCTGGCGCTCGTAAAGTTTATCTTATTGAAGAGGCGATGGCGGCGGCTATCGGCGCTCATTTGCCGGTCACTGATGCGACAGCCACGATGGTAGTCGATATTGGCGGCGGAACTACGGAAATTGCCGTTATTTCCTTAGGGGGCGTTGTTACTTGGAAATCTCTGCGCTTAGCCGGCAATGAATTTGATAACAATATTATTGAATATATTCGCGAGGAATTTAATATTTTAATTGGCGAGCAGATTGCCGAAAGCATTAAAATAAAAATTGGTTCGGCCATGCCGCTCGATGAACCTAAAGAAATGGAAGTTCGCGGACGCGATTTGATTACGGGCTTGCCGAAAGCGATTATGATTAATGATATCCAAATTAGAGACGCCATTAATCGGACTATCGCTAAAATTGTGGAAAATATTAAAACTATTTTAGAAACAACGCCTCCGGAATTGGTTTCTGATATTTATGAACGAGGCATAATTTTGTCTGGCGGCGGCGCTCTGCTGCGCGGCCTTGATAAGGCTATTTCTTTGGCCTCTAAAATTCCGGTGAAAATTGCTGAAGATCCTCTAACTTGCGTAGTTCGCGGAACTGGTTATTTGTTAGGTAATAAGGAGCTTTTGGAAAAAGTGGTCTTACCTAGTGCCAGCGGTAAATAATCTTAATCAATTAAGATGGCTTTTTACAGTAAAAAAAATAAAAATTGGATTTGGGCGCTAGTTTTTGGCTTGATTATATTTTTACATTTCACTAGAATACTGGCCCCTCTGGAAAATTTAGCTATTTCAGCCGTTAAACCGCTGACAAGTTTTTTGTATAATTCTGGGTCAGGAATTAGAAAATCTTATGAAGAGGGCCAGCAGCAAAAAGACGTTTTTTCTAAAGTAAACAATTTAGAGCAGGAGGTGGCGCGGCTGACAGTTGAAAATGCCCAACTTAAGGAAGTGGAGCAGGACAACCTTAAACTAAGATCGCAGCTAGCTTTTTTATCGACTAATAAATATAAAAATATTTTAGCCAATGTTATTTCCCAGAATCTGGTTTTTGATATTAAAGAAGGGGATCAGGACATTGTGATTGATAAAGGTTCCAAAGACGGCATTAAAGAAGATCTCGGTGTTATTAATGAAGACGGTGTTATTATTGGTAAAGTATCGGAAGTGCGCGATAATATCTCTAAAATATGTTTAACGACTAATAGCAATTGTAAGCTAGCCGCGACGATTCAGAATAATGATCGGACTATGGGCGTAACCGAGGGTGACCTGGGTTTAACCATTAAAATGAATTATATTCCGCAGTCCGAAAAAATAAATTTAAATGATACGGTGGTTACCTCCGGTTTGGGCGGTAATATTGCTCGCGGATTAGTGATCGGTAAAGTCAGCCAAATTAATAATAAGAGTAACGAAATTTGGCAGGATGTAAATATTGAGCCTTTATTTGATTTAAATAACTTAACGATTGTTACGGTTTTAACTCCTTAAATATGTCACACTTAAAATATTATTTTGAGTGGTTTTTTTATTCCTTATTCTTCTCCGGAATAGCGATTGTTCAAGTGGCTTTTATTTCCGCACTCCCGCCGGTTTATTCGGCTATCAATCTGCCTTTAACTGGTCTGCTCTTTAGCTTGTTGATTTTTAGCAAAGAAAAGACTTTAGTTTTTGCCATCCTGCTTGGTTTTTGGTTGGATATTTTGAGCTTTAATTTTTTTGGTTTAAATATTCTAATTTTTTTAATTATTTTTTTTGTTATTGATTTTTTATTAAATAATTGGCTGACTAATCGTTCTCTTTATTCCTTTTTAGTTTTATCGGCACTCTGTGTTATTCTTTATAATATTCTGCTGTATTTATTTTTAGCCATCTGGCACAGCGGCCAGACTGGTTTTAGCTTCTTTCTGTTTCAGCCGGATTTTTGGATGCAACTGGGCTGGCAGATGATTTGGGCGGGCGGTTTTATGCTTTTATTCTTTAATGTCGCTAATTTTTTATCCCGCCGTCTGAAACCGTTCTTTTTGGAAAATAAATAAAAATTATGTTAAGATGATAACCATATGAAATATGATTTTATAACTATCGGCGGCGCGACTCGCGATATTGCTTTTTTTACGGATGAGTATTTATTAATTGATAATAAACGCGATCCGCTGCGTCAAAAGTTGGTCGCTTTTGAATATGGTGCGAAAATTAGAATTGATAAATTTATCAATCTGTTCGGCGGCGGCGCGACTAACGCCGCCGTCAATCTTAAAGGCTTAGGTTTTAAAACCTCAGCTTTGGTGGAAATTGGTGATGATGAAAATGGCCGGGCAATTTTAAAGAACATTAAAGATCGTGGTGTCATGGCCGATTTGGTAAATATTAATAAAAAAGCGGATTCCGGTTCCTCGTTTATTCTGATTACTAAAAGTGGGGAACGCGTAATTTTTACGACTCGCGGCGTTAATGATTATTTAACTTTAACCAAGAATCGTTTGCAGGCCCTAAAGCGCGCTCATCACATTTATATCACCTCTCTTACCGGATCATGGCTTAAAGATTTGCGCCAAATTTTTGCCAGCGGCCATAAAAAAATTTTTTGGAATCCCGGTTCTAAGCAGTATAATAGCGGCGTTAAAGTTTTGTCGCCTTTTTTCAAAAAAACTTATTGTTTAATGCTAAATCGCGATGAGGCTCTGGCTTTAATTTTAAGCGATCGGACGAATTCTAAAAGGCCGCGAGCTTTTCTGGATAACATTAAAAATTTACTAGTGACAATTAAATCATATGGGCCGAAAATCGTTGTCATTACCGATGGCGAAGCGGGGGCAGATTTTTATGATGGCGTAACTTTTCATCATCAGAAAGTAATCAAAGAAAAGAAGCATTTAGATACTACCGGTATCGGTGATGTCTTTAATTCTACCTTTGCTGCTGGCTTGCTGATGTATCAAGGAGATATTGCTAAAGCGGCTTATCTGGCTAGTTTAAATGCCGCTCATAAAATCGGTTATTTAGGGGCTCAGAACGGACTCTTAACTAAAAAAGAATTAATGAAATAAGTTTATGATAAACGGAGTAATTATTAAAGAATTAAAAAAATACGAAGATGACCGCGGTTATTTAATGGAGCTTTATCGCCGTGATGAGGTTGACTTAGGCGTGGCGATGTCCTATTTAAGTTTAACTTTGCCGGGGGTGGCTCGCGGGCCGCACGAACATGTGTATCAAACCGATTATTTTATTTTTCCGGGAGCCGGTGATTTTACTTTATATTTATGGGACAGAAGGGAAGGCTCAAGCACAAAAAATGAAAAACTAGAAATGGTAGTCGGCGCTTCCTATCCTTGCACTGTCATTGTGCCGCCGGGAGTGGTCCACGGTTATAAATGTATCTCCGAGGTGCCGGCGCTGTCGATAAACTTTCCTGATAAATTATATAAAGGCGTCGCTAAAGCCGAAGAGGTTGATGAAATACGTTGGGAAAAAGATGAAAATTCACCTTATAAAATCGCTTAGTATGAAATTACTTGTTACTGGTGGAGCCGGCTTTATCGGTTCTAACTTTATTCATTATTGGCTCACCAAATATCCGACTGATCAAGTTATCAATCTGGATCTTTTAACTTACGCCGGTAATTTGGAAAATTTAAAAGATCTTGAGGGGCAGCCCAATTATCAATTTGTTAAAGGTGACATCTGCGATGCACTTCTGGTTAATGAACTAGTTAAAGAAGTTGACATTATTGTACACTTTGCGGCCGAGAGCCACGTAGATCGTTCAATTTTAAATAGTGCTGATTTTATTAGGACCAATGTTGAAGGCACTCGGGTCTTACTTGAGGCTGCTAAAAATAATGGCAATAAACGTTTTCATCATATTTCGACTGACGAAGTTTTTGGCGCCTTATCTCTTACGGCGCCTAAATTCAATGAAAAGACGCCCTATGATCCGCGTTCTCCTTACAGCGCTTCTAAGGCCGCTTCCGACCATTTAGTACGCGCTTATTATCACACCTACGGACTGCCGATCACTATTTCTAATTGTTCAAATAATTATGGCCCCTATCAATATCCCGAAAAACTGATTCCGCTTTTTATTACTAATTTAATCGCAGGTAAAAAAGTCGGCATTTATGGTGCCGGTCAAAATATTAGGGATTGGATTCACGTTGATGATCACAACCGGGGCGTGGATTTAATCATAAACAAAGGGAAAATCGGTGAAACCTATTGTTTGGGCGGAAATAGCGAGGCCAGCAATTTACAAATTACCCATAATATACTAAGTTTAATGGGTAAAGACGAGGGGTCGATTGAATATGTCAAAGATCGTCCGGGGCATGACTTGCGTTATGCGATCGATTACTCTAAGGTCAATAAAGAATTAGGTTTTTCACCAACCATTTCTTTAGTTGACGGTCTGCGTTCAACCATTGACTGGTATAAAAATAATTATTCTTGGTGGGAGAAAATAAAAAATAAAAAATAATATGGATAAAAAAATTTTTATCATCGAAGATGATGCTAACATTCTTTATAGTCTGGAGGCCAATTTCAGCGCTGAAGGTTTGGATACCCAGACCAGTGAAGGAGAAGAGGAGCTTGATGAACTGTTGGAAAACATTCGCGATTTCGAACCCGATTATTTAATCTTGGACGTGATTTTGCCCAAGTTAGATGGTTTTGAAATTATTAAGAAAGTAAAAGAAGATGATGAATTATCCGATTTGCCGATTTTTGTGTTTTCGGATATTTCTGATGAAGACAGCCGCAGCCGCAGCTTAGAAATTGGCGCTGATTATTTTTTCCCTAAGGACGAATTTGATACTTATGAATTTACCGAAAAAGTTAAAAAAATCATGGCTAATCAAGAACGTTTAGATGAAGATACTGATAAAGATTGGGAGCAGGACGAGGATAATACTCTCATTGACTAAAATTGCCTAAGTCGCTAAGATAAAGAGTGCTTTTGATAGTTTTTTGCTGTGACACGAAATGATTTTTAGGTAATTTATCACAATTTTTAATATTATGTTTATAAAAAGAATCGGAATTGATTTAGGCACCACTTACACTTTAGTTTATCTGCCNAAACGGGGGATTGTAATTAATGAACCGTCAGTAGTCGCTATTTCAATCGACGATAATAAAATTTTAGCTGTTGGTAATGAAGCTAAGGATATGTTGGGCCGCACCCCGGATACTATTCGAGCTGTTAGACCCTTAAAAGATGGCGTAATTGCTGATTATCGGACAACTGAAGCCATGATTCGTTATTTTATTAATAAAACTTTAGGCGGTATCCGTTTTTTTAGACCGGAGGTCATGGTGGCGGTGCCCGCTGGCATTTCTTCTACTGAAAGACGGGCTGTTATTGAAGCGACTATTTCGGCTGGTGCTAAAGCGGCTTATATTATTAAAGAACCAGTCGCTGCGGCCATTGGGGCTGATATTCCCATCGGCTCCGCTACTGGCCATATGGTCATTGATATTGGCGGCGGAACCGCGGAAATGGCGGTTATTTCTTTGGGCGGTATCGTCTCTTCAACTTCGGTTCGGGTGGGCGGTAATAAATTTGATGCCGCTATTTTGGAATTCGTCCGTAAAAAATATAATTTAGCTATTGGGGAAAGAACTGCTGAAGAGATTAAAATCAATATCGGATCGGCTCTGTTTATGGAAGATAAACTTTATATGGAAATCCGCGGCCGTGATATCGTGACCGGTTTGCCTCGGAGTATCACTGTATCTTCCGATGACGTCACCGAGGCTATTCAAAATGAACTGGAGGCGATTATGGTAGCGGCTAAAAGAGTTTTGTATACCACCCCTCCAGAATTAGCCGCCGACATTATGGATAAGGGAATTGTTCTAACTGGTGGTAGTTCATTGCTTCGGAATATTGATCAACTAATATCCCGAACCACCGGTGTTCCAGCTTATGTGGCTGATGATGCTTTACTTTGCGTTGCTAAAGGAACGGGAATTGCTCTAGATAATCTAGACTCCTATAAGCGCAGTATTCTGGCTACAAAATAATCTTTATTTTGGTTATCTTACTATATGATTATTGGAATTGATGCCTCGCGGGCCAATCGAAAAAATAAAACCGGTACCGAATGGTATTCTTTTTATTTGATTAAAAGCCTCGCTAAAATAGATTTTAATAATAAGTATATTCTATACTTGGATAAGCTACCTTCCCCGGAACTGATTAAAGTCATTAAAAATAATCAAAATTTTTCTTATAAAATTTTAAATTGGCCGATCACTTCCTTCTGGACGCTGGGCCGCCTGTCTTTAGAGATGCTGATTAAATCTCCGGATATTTTATTTGTACCAGCTCACGGCATTCCGTTGATTCATCCCAAACGAACCATTAATACGATTCACGACGTGGCTTTTATGAGTGAGCGTAATGTTTATCGATCGGAATCGCCTAAAGCTAAAACTAAATTGCGTCGCCAAATTTTAAAGGTTATTATCCGCTTAGTCACTTTTGGCCGTTATGAGGGAAATTCCCTGGATTATCTTTACTGGTCGACTCTATTTGCCTTGCGTCACGCTTCAAATATTATTACAGTTTCTAACTTTACCAAGGAGGAAATTCTAAAATATTATCCAAAAGTCAAAGGTGAAAAAATTACCGTTATTCATAATGGTTTTCCTACGGAGATATTTAATGATAAAATTGATAAGCAAAAAATTTCCGAAACTTTAAATAAGTATAATTTAATCAGTCCTTATTATCTTTATGTCGGCCGTTTAGAGCGCAAAAAAAATACTTCATATCTAATTGAGGCCTTATCAATTTTACGCAGCGATCATCCAGAAATTAAAGAAAAATTAGTTCTTATCGGCAATGCTAGTTATGGTTATGATGAGGTTAAATATGCCATTGAAGAGTTTGATTTAAGTCATGAAGTTCTGATGCCCGGCTGGGTTGAAGAAGCTGACTTACCTAATATTTTCAAAGGCGCCTCCGCTTTTATTTTCCCAACTCGCCATGAAGGTTTTGGCATTCCCGTTCTGCAAGCCTTAGCCTGCGATGTGCCAACTACCGTTTCTGATTTGCCAGTATTGCATGAAGTAGCTAGTGACGCCGTTTTATATTTTGATCAAAACGATAAATACGCGATGGCCGTGGCCATGGCTAAAATAGTCTTAGACAAAGATTTAAGACGGAAACTCATAACCAACGGACGGGAGCAAGTTAAAAAGTTTAGTTGGTTAAATTGCGCTAAGGAGACCTTGGCCGTGATGGAAAAGCGCTTTTAAATATGTTATGATAATGGTGTTATGAGAAAATTGCTAACATCTTTTTTTATAGTTCTGTTTTTGTTTTCTCTGGTTAATCCGGTTGAAGCAGGCATTACTCCTAATGATCCTTATTATTCTCGGCAGTGGTATTTGCCACGAATCGGGGCTGATTCGGCTTGGACAAAAATCAAAGAAACTCCGGATATTATCGTGGCGGTAATTGATTCCGGGGTTGATATTAATAATCCCGATTTAAAAAATAATATCTGGGTTAATACCAAAGAAATTGCCGGCAATGGTTTAGACGATGATCATAATGGTTTTATTGATGATGTTAATGGCTGGGATTTTGTAAATAATGTGCCTGATCCGTCACCTAAATTTGATAATGGCTGGACTGAAGCGGGTATTTCTCATGGTACGATGGTGGCCGGTATTATTGGCGCCGAAGGGAATAACGGTATCGGTGTTACCGGGGTTACTTGGAAGACAAAAATCATGCCTCTTCGAGTTTTAAACGATAAAGGTGAAGGGAAAATTAGCGCTGTCGTTCGGGCCATCGATTATGCCGTGGCCAACGGCGCTGATATTATCAATTTAAGTTTTGTAACTTATAACTATAGTGAGGCACTTTACGGCGCTATTTCTCGAGCTTACAAAGCCGGCGTGATTGTGGTGGCTGCCGCGGGCAATGATCAATTAAATGTTGAAGGGCGAAATACCAGCAAGTCGCCAATCTATCCGGCCTGTATGGATGGGCCAAATGGTGAAAATATGGTTATTGGTGTGGCGGCAACCGATGCTTTAGATCAGAAAACTCCTTTTTCTAGCTATGGTTTTAGTTGTATTGATATTACGGCCCCAGGCATTAGTTTTTTTAATACTATAACTTATGGTGGCAATCTTCAGGCCCAAGATCCCAATTACGACGGCTATTGGTCGGGAACTAGTATGGCGGCCCCGGTTGTTTCCGGAGTAATGGCTTTAGTCGCGCAAGCTAATCCAGACTTAAGCCGATCAGAAATTATCAACTTGGTTTTAGGTTCGGCCGATAATATCAGCTTGCTTAATCCTAATTATTTAGGACAACTAGGACATGGCCGGGTTAACGCCAATCAAGCGGTCAATTTGGCTCGTGAGACTCTATGATCATGTTACTAGATTATTAGTCGCTCCTTCATCGGGTTCTAATAAAATTAAAGTTACTAGCGTCAGCGGGGCGGCTATCAGTGAGTTTTCGGTGCCAGATTTTAAAACCGGATTTAATATCGCTAGCGGCGATGTTAATGGTGATGGTGAAAGTGAAATTATTTTAGCGGCGGAAAAAGGCAGCCAGCCCTGGGTGCGTATTTATGATAAGAAGGGTAAGCTTTTAAAACAATTTTTAGCTTATGATAAAAATTTTAAAGGTGGCGTGAGGCTGGCTGTTGGTAATTTTGGTAATAATGGTGTTGCGGACATAATTGTTGCCCCTGGTCCTGGTGGCGGTCCTAACGTTAGAGTTTGGAACGGTGATGGTAAATTACTGCGGCAGTTTTTGGCTGATGATGCTAAAACCCGTGGTGGATTAACCGTGGCTGTCGGTGATTTAGACAATGATGGCCAAAATGAATTAGTAGTCGGTGCCGGCGTCGGTCGCCTGCCTTTTGTAAAAATATATAGCAATCAACTTAAATTACAGGGATCTTTCTTAGTTTTTCCGAAAGACTATTTAGGCGGCGTTAATCTAGCGGTCGCTAGTATGTATGGGCGTTTAGATCATCACAAACAAAGCATTGTGGTGGCGCCCGCTGGAAAATATAAACCGCTAGTCAAAGTTTATAGCAATAAAGGACTTCTTAAAAAGCAGTTTTTGGCTTATGGCGAAAATTGGCAAGGCGGTATTAATATCGCGGCCGGTGATATTGATAATGATGGCAAGGCGGAGATTATTACGGGTGCTAAAAGCGGGGCAACTCCTCATGTCCGTATTTTTGATGGCGCTGGTGAGCTGATTGACTCTTTCTATGCTTATGAGGATACTTTTTCTGGCGGCGTGAGCGTGGGTTTGCTTAAATTTAATAATTAGTTAATTTTAATAATATGGCTAAAAAAGTAATTTTTGATAAAAAAAATGTGCTCGTAGCCGGTGGTGCTGGTTTTATTGGTTCGCATTTGTGTGACGAACTAGTTAAGACCTGCAAGGTTATTTGCGTTGATAATTTTATCAGCGGCTCCGAAAAAAATATTGATCATCTGCTTTCTAATCCGGACTTTGCTTTTATTAATCATGATTTGTCCGCTCCTCTAGAATTAAATGATATTGCTGATTTAGCCAAATTTAAGGTTCAATTTCAAGGGGTTCAAGAGGTTTATAATTTAGCCTGCCCGATGTCGCCACGAAATTTTTTGGATAACCGTGTCGCGATTTTAGATGCTAATTCTTTAGTGACTCGCAATTTGTTAGATATCGCTGTTAAGAATGAGGCTAAGTTCCTCCATTTTTCTTCATCAGTTGTTTATGGGAAGAGGGATTTAATTAATGCTTCCCGAAAAGTTAAGGAAAGCGAAATGGGCTTAGTTGATCATTTATCGGATCGAAGCTGTTATGATGAAGGTAAGCGTTTCTCTGAAACTTTAGTTAATTGTTATCGCAACATCTATAATTTAGACACTAAGATTGTCCGTCTATTTAGGGTTTATGGTCCGCGGATGATCTTAAATGACGACCAAGTAATTCCTGATCTAATTAGTTCCGCTTTAGATAATACTGATTTGGTAATTTTTGGTGATGAAAGTTTTTCTTCATCTTTTTGCTACGTTGATGATGTTATTGATGCTGTTTGTAAATTGATGAATTCAGATTTAAGCGGCCCGATAAATATCGGTTCGGATGTGGATATTAATTTAACGGATATTGCTCAGATGATTATTAAAGAAACTGAATCGACATCTAAAATATCTTATTCAGAGCGGAAATTATTTATGAGCGAATTATTATTACCAGATATTTATTTGGCTAAGAATGATTTAGCTTGGATGCCGATTGTGACTTTAGAAAATGGCATTAAAAAGACAATTTTTTCACTTCAAGCCAGTAAACGCTTGCAAGGCTTTAATGGTTAATTTAAAATCAAATTTTTTAAAAAATCCCGCTTTCTACCGCGGGATTTTTTTATAACTGAGCTAATATTTTTGAGGCATAATTTTCTTTTTCTGGAAGCGGTGGTTTAATAACTCCTTTATCCAAGAATTCAGTAAGAGCCATCACTAAACTATCGAGACTATCCGGTTCGAATAGGAGACCGCCAAAGCGGTCAATGAGTTCCGGAATTCCACCTAAATTAGCGGCGATAACGGGTGTGCCCACGGCCGCCGCCTCATAAATAACGGTGGGTGAATTTTCGTAGCAGCGCGAGGGAATAATAACCGCTAAGCTGTCACTAAGCAGCTGACTAACACTTTCGGGATCTTTTCGGCCGAGTAATTTTAGATTATTAGTTTCGGTGATATCTTTCAGTGAGCCGTCACCGACGACTAAAAAATTGTAATCAGTAAATCGAGCCGCCGCCGCCACAAACAAATCTAGGCCTTTGTGATATTCTAATTGGCCGACGAAGATAAAATTTTTTGAACGGGAAGTGGATAATTTGCCGCCAGAGAATGGGTTGGCGATGACTATTTTTTTATTATTTTTAAATAAGCCGCAAGATGTATGTAGATTAAGCAACCATTTCGAAGGGGAAATTATAATGGTCTCCAGCGAGAACATTGAAGCGGTGACTGTTTGATAAATTCTAGCCAAGGCGGAATTAATTATTTTTTCCTGCCCAAAATACATTAAGCCGGAAGGATGAAGTAATTGAATGTCGTGTAAAATCTGGATGTGACGTGCTTTTGACTTTTTAATTGCTACAGGAATTAACAGTCCTAATCCCATTAAGTTGTGAGAGACGACAAGTTCCGGCTGCTCTTTTTTTAAGATTTTTGAAACCTGATGATATTTTTTTAAATTTATTAAATTGCCAATTTGCCACAGCAGTCTTCTGGGGTAGGGCCACTTAGATAAATTACCGTAACCGGACTCTAAATAATAAACCCCGGATTCTTCCGTATCTTTTTTTATTTTAGGTCGAGTGCTGATAATAAAAACCGTCTGCCCGAGCTGGCGCAGTTCTTCGGCCATTAATTCAACGATGCGTTCGGCACCGCCTCGGTTATANGGNTTGTATAAATTATTTATCAGTCCGATTTTCATATGAAGACCTGTTTTAATTTATCGTTAATCTGATCCCAAGAGTAAGTCGCCACCGCNTAGAGCCTGGCCTTTTTTCCCATATTTAGTCTTTCATTTTCATGGCTAATTAAGCTATCGATTTTTTCTGATAAATCCTTAGCATCGCCGGCTTTAGCTAACAAACCGTCGGTTCCGTCCCGAAAAACTCGGCGGACGCCGGGCAAATCTGAAGCAATCACCGGCAGTCCGCAGGCCATAGCTTCCGTTAAGACAATGCCGAAGGCCTCATGGCGGTTAATNGAGGGCAAGATAAAGATATCAGAATCTTGATAAGTTTTAATTAATTCGCTGTCATTTAAACGGCCTAAAAATTTTATTTTCTTNGCTAATCCTAAATTTTCTACTTGTTTTTGATAATCNGGCCTTAAATTGCCGGAGCCGACAATGTTTAGTTGCCAGTGTTTATTTTCTAACTTAATTAGCGCTTCAAATAGAACTGCCAGACCTTTGAAATAATGGGCNCTATCTAAGCCGCCGACAAATAATAAATTTACGCGNCCCCGCTTAATAAAATTTTTGGTCACAAAATTTACAATCTCTTTGGTTTTGGCAATTAAGCCGTGGTTNTTTTCTGGCAATTTGGGGCTAAATAAATTAGTATCCAAGCCAAAAGGAATTTCCTGAAACTTGTCCGGATATTTTTTATAAAATCCTGATATCTGGCTGNTTTGAATATAATCTAAGCTTCCGGATATAATAGTATTGGCTCGTTTAAACAAAGAATGGCGAATTAACCGGCTNGGCCAGGCNAGCGGTTNTAAATACCAAGCTAAATTTTGNGTATCCATGTGATAATGGATTANCAGTTTCGNTTTTTTATTAAATANCAGGTATAGCCAAATAATTTCGGTGGTACCGAAAAAAGGGTAGTGCAAATAGAGACAGTCAAACTTATTTAAAGATTTAAGCAGGGAAAATGGCAGTCCGCCGTGTCCGTATCTAATTATTGGTTTTAAGTATTTAACATGATCGCTGCTTATTGCTTCTTCAGTCCGTGGTGCCAAAGTAAAAGTGACCACTTCATGGTCAGAACTTAAAATTTCACCATAACGTTTGGCGCTTTGGCCGATTCCGCCGACATAAGGCGGAAAGGCACAAACTATTTGAGCTATTTTCATAGATTATTTTTTGAGCAGGGTTATTTCTCTGGTTAAATCAGTTAGGTCGCGATCAAGTTTGGCTAGTCTTAGGCGCAGTTTAAAAATAAAATAGAATAGGATTAAAATAGCTCCGTAAAAAAGCAAATTAATACCGCTAGCGGAGAAGCCAAGTGCTGCTGCTATATGGTCTAATTCTTTTAAAAATAAAATGGCCACCGCCGAAGCCAGCCAGAAAGTTAGCCATAAGACAAATTCGTTGCCACCGACCTGTTTTTTGTTTTTTTGCTTGATTAAACGGTAAATAAAAAAAGCGATGATAATTAAAGCTAAAAATTGTTGTAGACTAATCATGTTATTTAATGAAGTTATGAATAATTAGATCTTTAATAATTTTAAAACCGCCACCGAAGCTTTGGCCGAATTCATGATAGGTGACGGTAATTGGCACTTCGATAATGTGCGCCCCGCTTTTAAAAGTCTTATATAAGATTTCACTGCAATGAGCCATACCGCGATTTTCAATTTTAATCTGGCTTAGAGTCTGGCGATTTAAAGCCCTAAAGCCGCTCTGCGGGTCNCTTAAAGTGATACCAAAAAAGCGATTGATTAGCCTGGCTAACGGCATAATCACAACTCTTTTGACGTAAGGGAAATTAGCACTTCCTAAGAAACGGGAACCAAAGACGGCATCAGCTTTATTTTCTATAATCGGTTTAATTAAGTCTTTAATTTCTTCGGCTTTAAACTGGTCATCGGCATCGAAGTGGACCACGATGTCAGCTCCGTGATCTAAGGCATACTGATCACCTGTTTGCAGCGCGGCTCCTTGGCCCCGGTTAATCGGATGGCGCAGCACAATTGCCGTCGTCGTCTTGGCTAGCTCATAAGTATTATCGCCGGAGCAATCGTCAATCACCACCACTTCATCAACTAGAGGTTTAACCTTATTTACGACCGTGATGATATTTTGGCTTTCATTATAAGCCGGAATGACACAACTGATTTTCATAATTTTTTAGTTGAGGATAGACGGTGTTTCGTAATAAATTTACTAATCGATATTAGGCCATTAGCGGCTTTTTGTAAAATATCGGAAGCCAAGGTAGAAATGACGGTTATTTTTTGATTATTTAATTTAACTAAATTAAAGACCGCAATCAGGCCCTTGGTGCCGGAGTGATGGCACAGGGCGCAGCCTTGGCTGGTAAAAAAATATTTTGGTTTATATTTTTTCTCACTCGGCCAATACTTAACGATTAATTCTTCGGATTCGCCGACGATATAAGCTTTCAAGCATTTAGGGCAATTTTTCTTAATTAATTTTTGAAAGATTATTAAAGTTTCTAAATCATCTTTTTTAGANAAGCTTTNTATTTTTTCACTGAGAGTTAAAACGTTATCGCTTTTAACGCCGACTAGCACTAAACGCCCGGTTTGAGCGGCAAAAACGGCTTCGTCAAGCAATTTTTCGTCAGCATCATCAATCATGATTACTTCGCTGTTATTTCTGATTATTCCTGATAAATCACTGAGACGTTTTTGCCCCTGGCTGATTATTTGGCTAACCTCATCAAGTTCTAATTCGGGATATTTTTCTAGAGAATAGCAAGCTCTTTTTTCTTTATTGATTTTTTGGAGCAGGGCGTAGAGCGTCGTCGTTTTACCCTCGTTATTGTCAGCCCCAACGACAATTAAACCTCTTTTTTTATTCAAAATCTTTTCAACTATTTGGCGTTCATTTCGCCCCAAGCCTAAACGAGACAAAGTGAGCAGTTTTTTGTCTTTATTATTTATTTTGATGATTATTTTTTCACCATCATTTTCAGGAATTATTGATAAATGAAAAGCGGTCTCATTAGTTTTTAAATAGGCATTGCTGATTAGATCGTTAGGGGAAAGCGAGGTTAACTCGCGAAAAGCGGCGCCTAAGTCATTTTCTAGATGGGCCGGTATTTTTAATTGATGAGAATTTAAACCATTATTGGCTAATAAAATATGATGGCCAGCTTTCTTGGTAATGGCAAAATCAAGAATCTCATGTTCACGGGCGTAATCCAATATTTTTTTGATAATTTTAGATTTCATATCCTTATTATACATTATTTATATTATTTTTAAAATGTGTTAAAATATTATAGTAAATCATATTTAATCAGATTTTTGCTAGTTTTATGCTATATTCAAAATTTTACGAACGTTTTTATTCTTTGCGGCTGAAAGTAGCTAATACTTTCAGTGATTTTTTTGGTTTTTGGCCTAATTTAGTTTATTTGTCAATTATTTTTTTAGTGCAAATGGCTTCTTGGTGGTTGTCTTATTATATCTTTAAAAATCTGGCTGGCAATTTATTAGTTTTACACTATAACGTTGATTTTGGAATCGACTGGATTAGCGATCCTAACTCCATTTTTTATTTCCCGCTTCTTGGTTTATTATTTCTGTTTTTATCATTAGTGCTCATTTTTGTTTTTGGTCCAGGCCGTCACTCTCGGTTTCAGTCGCACTGTTTGATGTCTGGCGCGGTTTTGGCAAATCTCGGAATGTTAGCCGCTTTAACCTTGGTGTACATAATTAATTTTAGGTAGATTTTTTATGCAAGATTTTTACATTATTAAAATAATTTTACTGTCGACTAGCGCTTTTTTATTTGCCGGATTTTTAACGCCGCTATTAACTCATTACTTATATAAACATCGTTTAGGAAAAAAAATTAGAAACAGCGGCGAAACCCCGATATTTAGTAAATTGCATGCTCATAAAGAGGGTACGCCGACGATGGGCGGAGTTTTGATTTGGGGGACCGTTTTAATTTTTGCTTTAGTCTTTTCTATTCTGTCACAAATTTTACCCTGGGCAATTTTTAAGAATTTAAATTTTTTAACTCGTTCCGAAACTTTGCTGCCGCTGGGGGCTTTAGTCGCCTCCGCTTTAATCGGTTTAGTTGATGATTGGTTAGACGTCCGAGGTAAGGGGTCGCTTGGCGGTGGCGGTTTAAAGATGAAACATCGCTTGCTTATCTATGCAGTAATTGCGCTTATCGGGGCTCTTTGGTTTTATTTTAAACTCGACTGGACCGTTTTTCATGTTCCTTTTTTTGGTAATTTTGAAATTACTTGGTGGTATATTCCCGTCTTTATGTTTGTGATTGTCGCAACCGCTTTTTCGGTTAACGAAACGGACGGTTTAGACGGTTTAGCCGGTGGCACCTTAATGATTTCTTTTGTCGCTTATGGTGTTATTGCTTTTGTGATGGGCCGTTATGAGCTGGCGACTTTCTGCGGCGTTATCATCGGGGCGCTGCTCGCTTTTCTGTGGTATAATATTCCGCCGGCCCGTTTTTATATGGGGGATACCGGATCAATGAGTTTAGGCGTTACTTTGGGCGTAATTGCTTTGCTGACTAATAGCGCTTTGCTTTTACCATTTATTGGTTTTATTTTTATGGCTGAATCTATCTCGGTAATTATTCAGCTGACATCCAAGAAATTATTTCATGGCCATAAGGTTTTTTTGTCTTCACCGATTCATCATCATTTTCAAGCTATTGGCTGGTGTGAAAGTAAAATTGTGATGCGTTTCTGGGTAATTTCAGCGGTGACCTCGGCTATTGGTTTAATGTTATTTTTACTTGATAAAAATTTTTAATTCATGTTTTTTGCTAAAACTATCAAAAAGGCTTTGACTCCTAATCGCGGAGAACATGAAGCTGATCAAAGTTTAATTATTTCGCTAGGAATCATTTTGGTTTTCGGTTTAGTAATGTTATCCTCCGCTTCGTCGGTGGTCTCTTATGCTAAATTTGGCAATATCTATAATTATTTTTTGCATCAATTAGCCATGGTGATTATCAGTTTATTTTTCATGTTTATTGTTTCTAAAATTGATTATCACAAATGGCAGAAGCACGCCGGTTCATTTCTAATTATTTCCATTGTTTTATTAATTTCAGTTTTTGTTCCGGGCCTTAGAGCTAGTTTCGGCACCTCCAGAAGCTGGATTTATGTTTTTGGTTTTTCTTTTCAGCCTTCGGAATTAGTCAAGATTACCTTTTTGATATATTTAGCCACTTGGCTGGATGCCAAAAAAGGGCAGTTAAGTAGCCTTTATGATGGCATCTTCCCATTTTTAGTGACTTTAGGCATTATTTCCTTCCTGATGTTGCTGCAGCCAGATATGGGCAGCTTGTTTATCATAGCTTTTATGGCTATGGTGGTTTTCTTTGTCGGCGGTGGTAAATTCATTCATATTTTAATTACCATTCTTTTGGCCGGTTTGCTTTTATTTTTGGCGATGTCGCTTAAATCTTCTTACCAAAGTGATCGTTTTAAATGTTATCAAAATCCCAATTACGACACGCAAAAAGAGTGCTACCAAATTAATCAATCTTTAATTGCCACTGGTTCCGGCGGTTGGTTCGGGCGCGGGTTGGGACAAAGTCGTCAAAAATTTATGTACCTGCCTGAAGTTTGGGGCGATTCTATTTTTCCGATTATTGCCGAAGAAATTGGTTTTGTTTTTAGCAGCCTCCTCTTACTTTTGTTCCTGTTTTTATTTTATCGAATTCTCCAGGTGGCTAAAGCGGCCCCGGATGCTTATGGTACGGCGCTGGCTACCGGAGTCGTTTCTTGGCTGGCAATTCAATCATTTTTAAATATTGGCGGACAAATTAATTTAATTCCGATGACCGGAGTGCCGCTGCCGTTTATTTCGGCTGGAGGCTCCGCAACCATTGCCTCCCTAATTGCTCTCGGAATTGTAATAAATATCAGCAAACAAACGCGAAATCTAAAATAGTATGGCTTCAAAGAAAATAAGAATTATTCTCTCTGGTGGTGGCACTGGCGGTCCAGTTGTTCCTTTGTTGGCCATTGCCAGGGAGTTTTATTTAAAATATCCAGAAACAACTTTTGTGTTTGCCGGCACCCATCTGGGTCCTGAGAAGGCTTTGGTTACTGAAGCAGCCGCTGATTTGCCGATTAAATTTATACCAATGCTGTCTGGTCGTTGGCGTCGTTATCTGTCTTTTAAAAATTTTACGGATTTATTTAGTATCGGCGGTGCTTTTTTTCAATCAATCTATTTACTTAAAAAAGAAAAGCCAGATTTAGTGATGTCTGTTGGCGCTTTTGTTAGTGTGCCTTTAGTCTGGGCCGCCAAATTTTTAAAGATTCCGGTTTTAATTCATCAGCAAGATTTGCGCCCGGGACTAGCCAATCGTTTAATGGCTAAAGCGGCCAGTTTAATTACCGTCACTTTTGCCGATTCTTTATATGCTTATGGCCACCGGGCTGTTTTAACGGGTAATCCTTATTCGTTGCCCGCTTTGCCAACTAAGGCAGCAATTTTTAAAGAATATAATTTTGATTTGAAACGGCCGCTAATTTTAATTTTTGGCGGCGGCACCGGTTCTGTTTCGATTAACGAAGCGGTGGTTAGTAATCTGGATGAACTGCTTAAAATAACCCAAGTTATCCATCTTTCCGGCGAAGGCAAAAAAATTAGTGAATCTCGAGTCGGTTATTTTACCACGGAATTTTTAAATTATGCCAAAATATTAGCGGTGATGCTGGCTAGTGATTTAGTGATTGCCCGGCCCGGTTTGGGAACTTTAACTGATTTGTCCGCTCTTAAAAAAGCCAGTATTTTGGTGCCGATGCCTAATTCTCATCAAGAGGATAATGCTGAGGCTTGTGCGGCTGAAGGCGCGGCTATTTATATTGAACAAAAAGATTTAAACCGTAAGCTTCTTCGGCTGGTTAGTGATTTATTAAATTCAGATGATAGGCGTCATGAATTAGAAAATAAGATGGCCAGTATTATTAAACCAGGAGCGGCTGACACCATTGTTGAGCTAAGCCGGAAGCTGATTAAATAAAAGTATGTCTTCATTCCTCCAAAAATATAAAAAAGTTTATTTACTCGGTATTAAAGGTGTTGGCATGACGATGCTGGCGCAGTTTTTAAAAGAAAAGGGTATTAGTGTTACCGGCTCCGATACTTCAGAGAAGTTTTTAACTGATGCCGTGCTTAAAAAAGAAAAAATAAAAGTTAAAGAATTTTCTGAAAAAAATATTAAAACCGGTTTAGGAGTGGTCATTAATTCTTCAGCTTACACTAAGAGCAATAATGTCGAGATGGCTCATCTTGTCTCTCAAGGAATAAGAACACTAACTTACGCCGAGGCTTTGGGCGATATTTTTAATCAGCATTATGGCGTGGCCGTGTGCGGCAGCCATGGTAAAACCACCACGTCTGCTTGGCTGGGTTATGTCCTCTGGAAAGGAAAAACAGACCTCAATGTTTTAGTCGGTTCTAGTGTGCCGCAGTTTAAAGGCAGTAGTTTGGCTGGAAATTCTCGATTATTTGTCGCGGAATGCGATGAGTACCAAAATAAGTTGCAGTATTTTAAACCGCAAGGAGTGGTTTTGAATAATATCGATTATGATCATCCGGACTTTTTTAAAACTAAAGCAGCTTATTATCAAGCTTTCGCTGACTTCGTTAAAAAAATTCCGTCTGATGGTTTTTTCGTGGCCAATCATAATGACGGGCATGTTAGAAAATTATATTCTGAAAATAAAGGTTGGCTGATAAATTATGAAGTGGTTAAAGATAAGGCGCAGTATTTAAAGAAAAAAGCAGCCGTTCGCTTTTTGGCTTATGATCATTATTTTAAAGACGGCTGTCAGTATTTTAAAGTTAATGAGCTTGGTGAATTTAAAATTAAGATGATTGGCCGCCATAATATTTATAACGCCCTGGCCGTTATCGCCGCCTCTTATGCCTTAGGCCTAGAGATGCCGATTATTAAAAAACACTTAGCGACTTTTATTGGCACGACGCGCCGAGCGCAATATTTAGGAAATTTTAAAGGAGTACCAGTTTATGATGATTATGCCCATCATCCAACTGAAGTTCGAGCGACTTTGGCCGCTTTTAAGGAATCACACCAGGGCCGGAAGATAGTGGCCGTTTTTCATCCTCATACTTTTTCTAGAACCAAAGCTTTATTTAATGATTTTAAAAAAAGTTTTGCTGGCGCTGACAAGTTAATTATCATTGATATTTATGGTTCAGCCCGGGAAAAGCAGGGGGGCACCTCTAGCCAAGAATTAATTAAGGCAATTAAGAAGTGGAATCAAGAACAGGGAATCAGACAGGTCGTTGTTTATCGGCATAATTTAGAAAACGTTCAAGAATATTTACAAGAAACTTTAAAAAATAAGGATTTGTTGTTACTGATGGGGGCCGGCGATATTTTTAGAGTGGGCGCTAAACTGATTAAATCGTAACAAAAGAACTAAATCCTCGTATTCTATAAGAGACGGCTTTGGCCTATCTCTTATTTTATTATAAAAATATGGAAAGCAAGAAACAGGAAGAAAAAAACCAAGAATTATCTCTTAAAGATTTCTGGACAAAACTTTGGCAAATTTTAAGTCCAAGTCACGGGGCGATTCATTCTATTTTAGGCGTGATCATGACTGGTGTCGTTTTGGATATTTTTAAGCCATACCTTGTTAAACTATTGATTGATCGATTGACTAATTTTCGTCCGGAGGATCTTTTAATTATGATGGTTTTTGTCGGCGCCTATCTTTTAAGCGACCAATCACGGTCAGTGGTCCAATATTTTATTGATACTAAATTATTTAAATTGCTGACGGATTTAGAATATTATTTAGCTATTCAGGCTCAAAATAAGTTGATTTATTTGCCGCTTGGTTATCATGAAAAAGAAAATACCGGCAACAAGATTGCTAAAATAAGCCGAGGCGTCGATAAAATTTCTGATCTTGTCGGTAATATGGGCTGGGAAGTAGTGCCGACTGTAATCCAATTATTTTTTTCTTTGATTGTTTTATTTTTAGCTGATTGGCGCTTTGGCGCATCGTTATTATTTTTTTCAGCCTTTCATATTTTTTTAACTTATCGGATCAATAAAAAAATGTATCCGGTGCGCAAAGAGATTTATAAGAGTTATGAAGAAGCGTCCGGCAAGATGACTCAAAGCATCATTAATATTAATGCCGTCCAGTCTTTTTCTCAGGAAGAAAATGAATTAAGCGGTTTTAATAAGATAAAAACTTCAATTAGAAATAATGAATTTTGGCAATGGCTTAAGACCATGCGGACTAATTTAGAACGCAATGCGATCTCGGATTTCGGCAATAGCTTTGTTTTATTTTTTGGGGTTTATTTGGTTTATAAACAACAGATTAGCATCGGGACTCTCATCTTCGCTTTTTCTATGGCCACTAATTCTTATTCTTCATTATTCCGTTTGTCTCGTTTTTATGATCGTATGGAAGAAGGGCGAGAAGGGGTGCGGCGTTTAATTGGTTTGTTGTCAACCGAAAGTGAGATCAAAGAGAAAGCTAACGCGATTTCGCCCCATGACCTTAAAGGTGAGGTGGAACTAAAAAATGTTAGTTTTAATTATGGTGATAATTCTCGGGCGGCTTTATCTGATGTTAGTTTTAAAATTGAGGCTGGTTCAATGGCGGCTTTAATTGGTCCGTCTGGAGGTGGAAAAACCACCGTGGCGCGTTTACTTTATCGCCATTACGATCCGCAAGCTGGGCAGGTTTTAATTGATGGCGTTAACTTACGTGATTACAATTTGCATGGTTTTAGAAAATTTTTAGCCATTGTGCCGCAAGAAGTGGAAATTTTTGATCTGCCAGTTCGTGAAAATATTGCTTACGCGAAACCGGAAGCCACGCTTGAAGAGATTGAAGCGGCGGCTAAAATTGCTAATGCTCATGATTTTATTACTAAATTAGAAAAAGGTTATGATACATTAGTCGGCGAGCGCGGCATTAAATTATCCGGCGGTCAGCGCCAGCGTGTTGGCATTGCTCGGGCAATTCTGGCTAACCCACGGATTCTTATTTTTGATGAAGCGACCTCCAACCTGGATAGCGAAAGCGAACATTTAATTCAAGACGCAATGGATAAGATTAGTAAAGATAGAACTTTAATTGTGATTGCTCACAGACTGAGCACGATTACTAAAGCCGATAAAATTATTGTTTTAGAAGAAGGGCAAATGGTTGAAGAGGGGTCTCACTCTGAGCTTGCTAAGCAAAAAGGGGTATATTCTCGGTTGCTAAAATTACAACAGTTAGGAGAGATTAA
>TBL_comb47_HYPODRAFT_10001881_pt1 | contig 26658 bp, 29 predicted proteins | sample TroBogypolimnion_40_FD_10682 | JGI IMG/M metagenome (IMG submission 10682) | reverse complement strand
CTTGATGTTTTTGCGGTTGGCGAGCATCATCGTGCCGATTATGCAGTTTCAACCCCTGCGGTAATTTTGGCGGCAGCCACTATGCTCACTAAAAAGATCAGGCTTACCAGCACTGTGACGGTCCTCAGTTCAGATGATCCGGATCTCTTGCAGATCGGAATTAATATCAAATCAACAGAGCTTTTTGGTACCAGGATAGTCCCGGAAGTTAAAAAAGCAATTAATCCACTAAAGAACTAATCCAGGAATTCATGAGAAAAATACCACTGTCTGTCCTTGAACTGGCTACAGTCACCGAAGGCGGAAATTCAGGGACAGCCATAGCAGGAACTGTCGAAGTGGCCAAACATGCCGAATCTCTTGGCTATAAAAGGATCTGGATGGCCGAGCATCACAACATGAAGCATATTGCCAGTTCTGCCACATCGGTTCTGATTGGTCATGTGGCCGGAAAGACACATACAATCCGGGTGGGATCGGGTGGAATTATGCTGCCCAATCACAGTCCGCTCGTTATTGCAGAACAATTCGGGACCCTGGAAACCATTTATCCCGGGAGAATTGATCTGGGTTTAGGCCGGGCTCCGGGAAGCGATCAGGCTACCGCAATGGCCCTAAGACGTAATAATTTGAATACATCTTCAGATTTTCCGGTCGATGTCAGGCAACTTCAAACCTATTTCAGCAAGGACAACTTCAATGCACGGGTTCGCGCGTTTCCGGGCGAAGGATTGGAAATACCATTATGGATATTGGGTTCCAGCACCGACAGTGCCTATCTGGCCGCACAAATGGGGCTGCCTTATGCCTTTGCCGCCCATTTTGCACCCGCACAGTTTCGTTCAGCAATTGAGATCTACCGGAATAATTTCAAACCATCGAAACAGCTTGAATCTCCTTATGTGATGGCCTGTGTCAATGTGATTGGTGCCGAAACTAATGAAGAGGCCGAATTTTTGAAGAGCAGTTTGATCCGATTATTTGTTGGCATTATCACGAACACCCGAAATCCACTACAGCCACCCGGTGACTTACCTGAAAGTTATCAAAACCCTGATGTTCGTGCATTTGTAAATAGTATGTTGTCCTGTACCTTTACCGGCAGTCAGGAGTCACTTAGAGAGTCCCTTTCCGAATTTATTGGCGAAACAGGAATTGATGAACTGATGGCAGCCAGTTATATTTTTGATCCGGAAGCAAAACTGAGATCATTCTCTATTTTGTATGAGGCCATGAATGGTGATTAAATGAAATTCCTTCGGTTAATAGGGTATCCGGATCACCAACAAATCAAATTAACAGTTTATTCTTCCTGGCTCTTCCCATACTATCAGCAGCGATCATGGCATTGATGACTTTATCGGGGGTGATGGGGATTGCCTCATGATGAATCCCTTCATTGGGTGCAAGACTCTTAACGGCCACTTCCATCAACTTGGTTCTGCTGACGTCCCGAATGCCAATATCAGCGAATGTGGTCGGCAACCCTATTTCTTCACAGAATGAATACACCGCCGCTATCTCTTCGGGCAGTGCATCGGTGAGATGAAGACCTGTCAATACCCCAAAAGCGACCTTTTCTCCGTGATAGAATGAGTGGGTTTCGGCCAGGGCGCTTAATCCGTTATGAACAGAGTGAGCTGTTGCAAGTCCCGAACTCTCAAACCCGATACCGCTAAGAAGAATATTTGCCTCTACGATATGGTTCAAAGCAGGGGTCACGATATTATTTTCGCAGGCCATTTTAGCGGCAGATCCAAAGCCAATTAATGTGTCATAACAAAGTTTTGCCAGATTCAGCGCGGTTATTGTACTGCATCCGCCACACTCGTTCAGCGATTGAGAGCGTTCACATGATCTTGCCTCAAACCAGGTAGAGAGCGCATCTCCCATACCTGCCACAAGAAACCGAACCGGGGCTGCGACAATCACATTGGTATCAACAAGAACCACCTGAGGATTCATCTTCTGATAATAAACAGATTCAAAAACTCCCTCTTCCGTATAAATAACAGCACAGCCGCTGCACGGCGCATCGTTTGAAGCAATGGTAGGAACTATAATAACCGGGACTCCTGCTCTGTCGGCAGCAATTTTTGCCGCATCTATCGTCTTGCCTCCACCCATTCCGATTACAATGTCTATATTACGATCATGAATAATCTCACCCAATCGTGTCAATTCTTTTTCACAACACTCCCTGCGAAATTCCTCGATAGAAATTAAGTTCTCATATTCCTTTTTGCTGGGGCCGGAGAGTAATTTGTTTTTCACCGTTGGTGAGGCAAGAATAAGCCCTTTTTTACCCAGTAACCTGACCAGGCCCGGCAGCTCAGCAAGGGCATTCTCTCCCTGAATGTATTTTCCAGGGAATGCTGCCGTATAGTTTTTGGTTAATTTCACATCCATTTTATTGTGATTTTACCTGTCAAAACAGCATGGTTTCACGCCGGGATTCCGGCGAATTTAACCTGCTATTGCAAATATACTCAATTTCTGCAATCTAAATATTTATTCAGTCTACCTTGGAAAATTCACTTTGGTTCACCGCGTTTTTGATCACCATTGGGATTAGGAGGTTGAACAAAGTATATCCGAATAAAAACGAATCCTTACTCGCTCGTCTCCGAACGGATAATTAGATGATATCCCGGAAATTTAGTCTGCCCCGTCGGGAGGAACGACCATATCAGGATGCGAATCAGTGTTAATCCCCACTGCCTGCCCCGATGCTCCCCAATGGGCAGGCAGGAGCAGACAAGTTGTGGACCAATAAAAGATAAGTGGATCCAAATAATCCCAAAATCCGGATGATGCAGAACAAATAAGGTGACAATGCTGTTAAAGCAGAACAACTCTTTGAGTTTTGCTTTTAAAGTGACTTTTACAAAATATTATTCCTTACCGGATGCCCAAAAAAGATAAAGAGAACAGCAGATACGTTTTGAATACCTGGCATATTTTCCAATATAGTCAGTCGGAGATCAATCAATTACAAGGTTGTTTGGATAAAAACCGGAATTTGAATTTGGAGTTTAATATTCCCGGAAATGCCGGTTCAGACAGTGCTATTGAAACCGATAAAAACCGAATGGTTGAACAATGGGCTGATGCTATAATTTCCAATGGCATTGACAGGTCAAGGATAATTTGCGAAAAATTTGTCGATTCTGATCTTCCCATGTTCCGGATTGTCCGGCAAATTCTGTAACCACATTGATAAAACGCTTTTTTATCGCGGATGTCCGGTTAAAATAAAGTTTATCCACTAGTGGAAGACCTCTCTGCAGTAGATTAAACTGGTTAGAAAAAGAGTGCCCCCCTGAATCCGTTCGCCCCTTAGCGATTAAGCAAAATAAGCATGGTTGACCATGAAATGTCCCGAAATTTAAAGCAGGTTATCTTACCTATGAAAAAGATTAATGTTTCTTTCAAAAAACCTTGCTTTTATTGTTTTAATCGGATAGATTTGCTACTCAATCTTCGTTTATCGAAAGACGATCATATCGGTTTCTGTGACTGAAGGGGCGAAGCTTTGAAATAGCCATCGTTTAGGAATCTATATTATTAGTCTTCAGTTGATTAATACGATTATTTTTTAGCCAGACAACCACATCATCTCCATATTTACCGCAAGACTAAAATACATTTAAATAGTTTCTGTTTACCATGTTAGAAACGCTCATTACCTCAAAGACCAGGATAAAGCTATTGACCAAATTTTTTCTTAATCCTAAAGCAAAAGCGTATTTGCGTGAGTTAGAACGATCTTTCGGAGAGTCATCCAATGCAGTGCGGCTGGAACTAAACCGCTTTGAAAAAGCTGGGTTGCTTAACTCCGCAATGGAAGGCAATCGTAAAGTATTTATTGCCAACTCAAACCATCCACTTTTTCCCAATATCCACAATATCCTGCGTACCAATCTGGGTATAGACCGCATTGTGGAAGAGATAACCGGGAAACTTGGAAATGTAATGGAGGTATGGCTTAGCGGAGAGTTTGCCAGAGGGAATGACAGCGACTTTATCGATCTTTTTTTAGTGGGGACGACTATCGATAACGAGTACCTCGAACGACTCAGGGTTAAAACCACAAGTCTGATCAGCCGGACCATTCGGGTCACCCTTTTCACCCCCAAGGCATTTACCAGGATGAAAAGTGAAATCAAATCAACCGAAATTTTTCTCCTCTGGGAATCACATCAATCGATCATGAAATAAGAGAACACAAATAAATACAGCGGGCTGGCAGACGAAGAATCGTATATTAGGTTAAAAAAGGAGTCCTTCCAGTTAAAGATAAAACAATAACCATTTCATGTCCAGGCGTAATGCCCATTCAAATCCTATGAATTCAGCCTGCCCCGATAGGGAGGTACGACCGCGTATCGGGATGAAAATTAGCTACGCTGATCTTCGATTCGTGTAATTCGTCAGTCAGAGTAGACACCTATTCAATTAAACCTTACACCTGTCCCCAAAACTCCGACACCTGCCAATCGAATGGTTAATTATAACCTTTTCAACATCCATTTTGCCAATTTTGGTTACTTTTGCCCCTCTTAGAAAGTAGCGGAAGTCGCGCCAGACCACCAAAAACAGGTCTTAGGTGTGACTGAGAGGGCGAAGCTTTGATAAACTATCACATTTCTGTGGACAAAAAAAAGTGGACCCAAAATTCGTGGACAAAAGACAACTAATTGCGCTATCAGCTCCGGCCACTCACGGACGTGTCCGTCCACTGACGGATTACGCGACCCAATAAGAACCATAAACCATGTGAGTTTGACCGATTTTCCTCGGCGGTCTCTCAAAATTTCTAAAGTAGCCACTTAAATCAGTACAGACCGATATCACTTAACCACAGTAAAAGAAATAATTCGACAAAGCCAATTTATGTCAGAATAATTTGTAATATAATTGCTTACAGATCCCACAGTTAAGAAGTTCAGATTGCAAAATCTGCACTTGCAAGGTTTTTATGGTCTGAAAGTATGGTACACAGATTCATTGGCAAGAGGTGCAGAATATCTGTCAGCCATTGTATGTCCCGTCAACACTCGAAGGTTCAAAAACTGGAAAATGATTGTATATTTACAATAAAAATCAGTATTAATATGGAAACAGTTAATGTGCGAATAAATATAACTACTCCTACCGGAAGGCGATTGCTCCGTGAAATTGAAAAGCATCCTAAAACTGCAATAGTAGAATATCCTTTGACCGAAAATAAGTCCGGGCAAAAAACATATACTATTGAAGAATCTTATGAAGAATGTTGCAAAATACTTAGTGATCATTATAAGGTGGATGTTCGTAAATTATGAAAAGGTATGAAGTCATAATTTCTGATAATGCACAACAAGATTTGAAAGATCTTTCAAATAACATTATTCATGATTACAAATCCCCTATCACAGCTATAAAGTATTTAAGAGGAATTTATGACGAATTTAAATGGCTACGATCCAATGCCGAAAGTTTAAAAATTCAATCGAGCAAATCATTCACAAAATTTGGGTTCAACATTCGGCGAATTAATTATAAAAAAATCGCTATTATCTATAGCGTTGCCGATAATACAGTATATCAAACGAATAATTCCTGCCGGAACTATTAACGACATCATATAAGTCTGCGACAGCAGATCCCCTATTCAGAGAAAAGCCTCTGAACATTTTTTATAAAGGCCGACAACTAAATTAAGATTATTCAGTTGATTTTGTTTGTTACGATAAAATAATTGTGGAACTAAAAGCCTTATCAGGATTAAATAGCGTACATGAATCACAACTAATAAATTATCTGAAAGCCACTAAGCTTAGGGTAGGTGTATTGATCAACTTTGGAGTTCTCAGTCTCGAATTCAAGCGTTTCGTTTTATAACAATTGATTGTGATCCACGAAAAGAAAAGAAAAAAAGAGTCCACTAATTACACGAATTAACACGAATTTATTAAAGACCTGGTTATTTAATCACGCCGTCGGCATGATATCGGAAAACTTGGTTTAAAGATAGAGCTGCTATATTCCAGTATTGGATGGTTTGAATGATAGAATTAAATCTCATCTATCACGTCTACGACGTGATGACAATCTGAATCCTTCGAATTGGTGAAAATTAGCTACGCTGATCTTCGATTCGTGTAATTCCCCGATTGATCGGGGCAAGCAGTAGACAAAAAAAGATTGTGTACAAAAAACAGTTGCCGATATATTGGAATAAATCAGGGACAAACATTAATCACAAATTATAAGTTGAAGACTCAGTCAGTAAGCCCTTATCATAATTTCTGCAACAAAACTATCCAAAAAATACAGCAAGCTGGTACCAAAAGAATATTATGAAGCTAGTTAATATCTCAAACCAATGGATATCGAATTTTCCAACCATGCTTTAAAACAAATGGAAATAAGAAGTATTTCTGAAGAGGTTATTTTAGAAATAATGGTTAATCCTGATGAAATCTTAAATCAAGATGTATCCACATCAATTTACACAAAATTGATTAGCGAGTTTGAAAATCGTTACCTTTACCGTGTTTTTGTAAATATAACTAAGAGACCACCATTAATAATTACTGCTTACAAAACTTCTAAAATCGATAAGTATGTTAATTCGTTATGATAAAGAACTTGATATTGTTTATATCCGGTTTTCAGAAAAGAAAATAGTTGAGAGCAATGAAGATAAACCTGGAATTATACTTGATTACGACATTGATGGAAGTGTTGTAGGGTTAGAAGTATTAAATGCCTCCTCTAAAATGGTTCAGCCAAACGGAATAGTTTATGAAGTTGCCTAAAATAAGAGTATTTGTCATTTATCGGCAATAACAAAAAAAGGTACTTGGGAAACCTATGGACAAAAAAAGGGTGGACAAGAATTCAGTGGAAAAGGATCCACGAAAAGAAAAGAAAAAAAGAGTCCACTAATTACACGAATTAACACGAATTTATTAAAGACCTGGTTATTTAATCACGCCGTCGGCATGATATCGGAAAACTTGGTTTAAAGATAAAGCTGCTATATTCCAGTATTGGATGGTTTGAATGATAGAATTAAATCTCATCTTTCACGTCAACGACGTGATGACAATCTGAATCCTACGAATTAGTGAAAATTAGTGTAATTCGTGGACAAAAAAATGTTGACAACAAAATGTTGACAAAAAATAGATATGCCCGAACTCCTTTATAAATCTGAAGTATTCAAAATAATTGGTGCTGCAATGGAAGTCCATCAAGTATTAGGTTGTGGATTTCTTGAAGGTGTCTATCAGGCTGCTCTGGAATCAGAATTTAAAGAGCAAAATATTCCATTTAAAAGCAACAAAACTTCGTGTCGGTTTACTGATAAATTTTGGAGCTAAAAGTCTCGAATACAAAAGACTCGTATTATAATAAATGATTACTAATGAAAGGGATCCACGATAAAACAAAGGGGTTCCACAAAAAACAAAGGGTTCCACAATAAAGAAAAAGGGTCCACTAATTTTCACGAATTTAAAATAATTCATCCTTCTCACACCACCGGTTTGACAATATACACCACCTTAAGAATTCGTGTTCATTCGTGCAAATTAGCTTCGCTGAACTTCGTTTCGTGGACCAAAACAATTTCAATTTGTGGACGCAAATAGTCTGCCTTTAGGCGAACCAGTTCCAATCGGTGATAATCTGTGGAAATCTGTGGACAAATCTTTTTTTAATTTGTGGACCCCAATAGCCTCCCATTTTGCGGATAACTTTTCATAGTTGCCTCAGATTTACCGGAGTTGCACCCCAAAACACCAGAGGACAATAAAAATTAACCAGAGTGCAATTAAACTTAACCAGAGTTGCCCAATAATCTCCAAAGTTGAACATCAAACAACCAGCGGACAAGGTAACTTATTCAAAGTTATGGATCATTTGATCTCAGGACTGTTTCAAAAGAGTTCATTAATGTTTAATTTTGCAGAAACAAGAAATATGGAAACACTAATTATCAAACCAAAAGATAAAGCCGAATTAAATTTCTTTCTTGAATTGACCAAAAGAATGGGAATAAAATCGGCCACGATTGAGAGCGATCCAGATGAAAGGCTTTTTCAGGCCATGGAAAAGAACAAAAATACTCCAGAGGTTAGCCGGGATAAAGTGGTTAATACACTTCATCGAATCCTAAATGATGAAAGTTAAATTTTTAAGCGTATTCGAAAAAGATCTTTCTAAGCTTCGCGACAAGGTGCTTGCCAGGATCATCCTCGATTGCATTGATCTTTTTGAAAAAGCTGACAACATTAGCTCTATTCCAAATATAAAACAGCTTAAAGGCCATCCTTCGGCATATAGATATAGAAAGGGTAAGTACAGGATTGGATTCTATGTTAAAGATGATATGATCACCTTCGCAGCTTTTGACACACGTGATAAGATCTATCATCAGTTCCCGAAATAGTAATCGAAAAAAGAAAATAAAAGTCCACAGATCCGCCAGATGGACAGATTTTGGAATTCATACCAACCAGATATTACTGAATTTCCGAGAATTTGATCTACACTCTCAGCCATCTATCATGCACGACCAGCGGTTTGTTAAACACAACCAGCAATTTGTTACGTACGACCAGCGTACTCTCAAAATTTCTAAAGTAGCCACTTAAACTACTACAGACCGATATCACTTAATCTAAGTTTCCTCATAAACATTCACAGATTTCATTCAAAAACCCGGAGGACACCCTAAAATGAACAGAGTTGCCTGTGAAATCACTAAAGTTGCACAATAAATAAGCGGAGTACGTTGGTTATTAACCGGAGTTGCGGATCAACTGATCAAAAGTATGCCTCTAAAGAATAGAGATCAAGGCAGCCTGATCCGAATTGATCCTTAAAACAGAGGAGTTGAGAACTACTGAAGCTTATCGCTGCTGCAAGTGACAAAAATATTGTAGAATAAATTTTATCAATCTTTGAATTTTCAGGACAAAATCAGGATTACTCTTTCACACACGAGACCTTTATTGGAAAGAAAAACAGAATCGAATCAACCGGTAACTTTCTACTTTAGAAGTGCATCAGCAAATTCTGAATTAGGTAAATACCATAAGATCGGATTGGAACCTGTTTTATATATGGTGTATGAATGTCTTGTGAAACAAAACCAGGAAAAAGGGATTGTAATTTTTGATTATATAATTTGTTGAAATTTGCATTAGTGAAGTCCAAATTTATGAACTTTAAATAATAATGAACATGATTCTTTATCCCTCTCCATTGACATATTCATGTTTGCATTTTTATTTCTTTAATTTAAAATTCTAAAAATGTTCTCAAATAAAATATTATTAATCACCGGTGGAACCGGTTCGTTTGGCAATGCAGTACTTAATCGTTTTCTGGATACTGATATTAAAGAAATACGCATCTTTTCGCGCGACGAGAAGAAACAGGATGATATGCGCCACAGACTGAATAACCCAAAGGTAAAATTCTATATTGGTGATGTCAGAAACAAACGAAGTGTGGATAATGCAATGAATGGCGTCGATTTTATCTTTCATGCAGCAGCACTGAAGCAAGTCCCATCCTGTGAATTCTTTCCCATTGAAGCGGTAAATACCAATGTGCTGGGAACTGCAAATGTTCTTGACTCAGCTGTTGAACATGGAGTAAAAAGGATGATCGTCCTGAGTACCGACAAAGCAGCCTATCCAATCAATGCAATGGGTATCAGTAAGGCGATGATGGAAAAAGTTGCGATTGCAAAAGCCCGATCACTGGGAGATGACGCCAAAACAACGATCTGCTGCACACGCTACGGTAATGTGATGGCAAGCCGCGGCTCAGTAATACCCCTATTTGTCGATCAGCTTGCAGCCGGCAAAGACCTGACTGTTACAGACCCAAATATGACCCGCTTTATGATGACCCTCGATGACGCCGTCGATCTGGTGATCTATGCATTTCAGCATGGGAAGAATGGAGATTTGTTTGTGCAAAAAGCGCCTGCTGCAACTATCGAAACATTAGGCAAAGCCATTATCGATTTATATAAATCAGAATGCCAGGTTCGGGTGATTGGTACCCGACATGGCGAGAAACTATACGAGACACTGGTAACACGCGAGGAGATGGCCAAGTCGATCGATATGGGCAATTATTTCCGCATACCAGCAGATAACCGTGATCTGAATTACGATAAATATTTTGTGGAAGGACAGGAGGAAGTTTCTCTGATTGATGATTACCATTCGCACAACACCTTCCGCCTTGATCTTGAGGGTATGAAAAAGTTATTGTTGAAACTTCCTATGATAAAAAAAGATATACTGGGTGAAGTTGTTGCACAATATCCGGATTAAAGGGTCCACAGGGTTTCACAACTTGTCCAGATCTATCGGGAGAGTTAAACACAGTGTCTCACAGTTTTGATTCATGAAACATTGTGAAACACTTTTTAATCTGTGAAACACCTTTTAAACACCGTGATACACTGTGAAACCTTTAATCTGTGAAACATCTTTAAAACACTGTGATACACTGTGTAACAAAAAATCATGACCGAGATACCTACTATAATCAAAGGCGGCACATTCACCGACGAACGCGGTTCAATGCGCTTTGTGAATGCTTTCACCTTTCCGGATGTTAAAAGGTTTTATTTCATCAAGCACCCGGACACCTCTGTTGTTCGTGCCTGGCAGGGGCATCAGTTCGAGAAGAAGTACTTCTACCCTATCACAGGAAGTTTTATTATTGCATGGGTCAAGATTGATAATTTTGAAAACCCTTCAGAAAATTTAATTCCGGAGTATCATTTATTGTCAGCAAATAATAGCGAGTTATTATCTGTTCCGAAAGGATATGCCAACGGACTTAAGGCCCTTGAACCCAACTCCGAGCTGATGATATTTTCAGATATGGGTGTCGAAGAATCGGTAAACGAAAAAATACGATATCCGGCGGATAAGTGGTTGGATTGGAGTAAATTCTAATAAAAATATTCCACAGTGTCACACAGAGTAAAAAAGAGTAACACTGTGAAATACATTTTAAAACCCTGTGAAACACTGTGAACCTTTTAATTTTTGGAGCAAATTTTAATAAAATATTCCACAGTGTCACACAGAGTAAAAAGGAGTAACACTGTGAAACACCTTTAAAACACTGTGAAAGTCTGTGGACCCATTTTTGTACTATGGACATAAACGACATTACCCACGAAATTTTAGATTCAGCCTACAAAATCCATTCAAAATTAGGTCCAGGGTTACTCGAATCTGCTTATCAGGCATGTCTTGTTTATGAACTTCGTAAAAAGGGACTTAAAGTTGAAGTAGAAAAACCCTTGCCGTTAATTTACGAAGAAGTTAAGCTGGAATGTGGATATAGAATAGATATTTTTGTTGAAGATCAGGTTGTCGTAGAATTAAAAACCGTTGAAGCATTTACAGATGTACATACCGCGCAGGTCCTTACCTATCTCAAATTATCAGAAAGTAAAGTTGGCCTTTTGATAAACTTCTATGTTAAAAGCCTTAAAGACGGAATTAAGAGATTAATAATTTAAGAAAATAATTCCACAGAGTTACACAGGGTCAAAAGGTGTTACACAGTGTTATAAACTGTGAGACACTGTGATAACACTGTGATACACTGTGTACCTTTTATAAAAAATGATAAAAATAGGCATAACCGGTCAGCCGGGTTTTGTAGGCACCCATCTTTTTAACACTTTAGGATTATATCCGGATAAGTTTATACGAATCCCCTTCGAAGATTCATACTTTAATGACACATCGAAGTTTAAAGAGTTTGTTGCAAACTGCGATGCCATCATACATCTGGCTGCGATGAACCGTCATAACGATCCGGAGGTAATTTACACCACCAACATCGGATTGGTTAAGCAGCTTATCTCAGCATGCAAATCAACAAAATCCACACCGCATATCATCTTTTCCTCCTCCACACAGGAAGAGCGCGATAATCTCTATGGTAAATCTAAAAAGGAAGGGAGAAAACTCTTTGAGCAGTGGGCCGATAAAAACAATGCTCAGTTTACAGGTTTAATTATCCCCAATGTATACGGACCGTTTGGTCACCCTTATTATAACTCAGTAGTCGCTACTTTTTGTCATCAGTTAACCCATAACGAAACACCAAAAATTGACGTTGATGGTGTGGTTCAACTTATTTATGTTGGTGAGTTGGTTAAGCAAATCATAGAAATGATTATCGAAGTTGATACCAACCATAAAGACGATGTAGTCATCCAGGAAATAAAACTTCAGCATACAACAGAGGTAAGGGTTTCGCGAATCCTTCAATTACTTCAAGGTTTTAAAGACAATTATTTGGGAAAAGGTGAGATTCCAGCGCTCGACACACCCTTTCACCGTAATCTGTTCAACACGTTCCTCTGTTACATCGATCACGCTACCTTTTTCCCGTTTCACCTAAAGCTGAATACAGATCAACGTGGTTCTTTTGTCGAGACAATAAAGCTTCACAGCGGAGGTCAGGTCTCTTTCTCCACCACCATTCCCGGGATCACGCGAGGAAACCATTTTCATACGCGCAAGGCAGAACGGTTTGCAGTCATAAAGGGGAAGGCAAGAATCGAATTCCGGCGTATTGGGACTGACAAAATACATACTTTCGACCTTGACGGCTCACAACCCTCGTTTGTCGACATGCCTATCTGGCATACCCATAACATCACTAACACCGGGGATGATGAATTATACACCATCTTCTGGATCAATGAACATTTTGATGCTGAAGATACGGATACCTACTTCGAAAAAGTGTAGACCACAGTGTTACACAGTGTCAAAAAAGTGTAACACAGTGTAAAATACCGGATAATTTCTAAATACATTTAAAATTTACAACATAAAATCTGTGTAACACCTTTAAAACTCTGTGAAACACTGTGGACCCTTTTCTCCCCTTTTAACTCGGTGAAACACTGTGTACCCTTCCCAAATCTTCCGGATCAATGAGCATTTCCAATCCAGACAAGCAAATTTTTGAAGATTTTTCTTATTTTCATATCTTTGACTAATTTATGTGCAAATTATGACACAAAGGGAAAAACTGATTAGTAAGATTTTGTCAGGAACTGCTGATAAGAATATAGATTTTACTGATCTGGTAAGATTAATGGAAAGTCTTAATTTTTCTTTCAGAATTAACGGAAGTCATCACATCTATTACAAAGAAGGTATCGAAGAGATTATTAATATTCAACCATTAGGTAATAATAAAGCTAAACCTTATCAGGTAAAACAAATAAGACTTTTGATTTTAAAATATAAACTTAATTTGTTCAACTATGAATAAATATGAAATAATCGTTTACTGGAGTCAGGATGATAATCAGTTTATTGCAGAAGTGCCAGAACTTCCGGGTTGCATGGCAGATGGAGAAAATCAGATTGAAGCCCTTAAAAATGTTAACATAGCAATCGATGAGTGGATAGAAACGGCTAACCTTATAAAGAGAGATATCCCTAAACCTAAAGGTCGGCTTATGTTTGCATAATTCATTGCTCCTCATATATCGATTAATCTGGACAAGCACTTTAAACCCTTTTCCCAAATCTTCCGGATCAATGAGCATTTCGATGGGAATGATACGGATACCTACTTTGAACCTGTTAGAATAGAACGCAGATGACGATAAAAATAGAACGCTGATGACGCTGATTAGACTGATTTTCGCAGATTTTGGTGTATCTTTGATTTATAAATAAAACAGGATGGTAACGACAATTAAAAAAGGGACTTCACCTTCAGAAATTAAGATAGTTTTAAAAGAGAGAAGTGTTAAAATCAAAAGTCCTGATTTAAGGAAGTATTGTGGTTCCATTACACTTCCGGAAGACCCTGTCAAAATGCAAAAAAAGTGGCGAAATGAAACGACCTGATAAAATCTATCTATGAGATAGAATATCAATGGGAGTTCCCTGTGGCAATTAAAAACCAAACAACAACCACAGGAATGGGAATAACCTTCTTCTGGATACTAATATTGTCCTATACTTACTTGGAGGAGAAGAAACTCTTATTCCTCTCCTTGAAGAAAAAAATCTATTTCTTTCCTTTATTACTCAGCTTGAATTACTTGGTGCCAGAAATCTTAGATCGGATGATATTCTTAAAATTAAGGAATTCATTGCAGAGTGTACCGTAATTGATATTACTCAAGGAATTAAGGATTATGCCATTAACATTCGTCAACAATATCCTGTAAAACTTCCAGACTGTATTATTCTTGCAACGTCACTTTGGTTAAATATGCCATTAATAACTGCTGATTCTGATTTTAAGAAGATTGACATTGCTGATCTAATTTATTTTAAGCGCTAGTACAAACCGAGACAATTAGGTTTTTAATACAATTCCAGACTGATTAAATCTTCTCAACCAGCGCCATGTGTCACGTCCTTTGGTTGATCAGTGTTCCGTCCATTATTAACCACATAAATCCAGGTACCGAGCCAGCGAGGTACCTAAAAAAATAAATCCGCGCAAATCCGCTTAATCTGTGTCATCTGCGTTCTATTCTTCATCTGCGTTCTATCTTATGCAAAAACTCAAACTCCTCACCATCATCGGCACGCGCCCCGAGATTATTCGTCTCTCAGCGGTCATTAAGGCAGCCGACAAATATTTCAATCATATACTGGTCCATACGGGTCAGAACTACGACTACTCCCTGAACCAGGTGTTCTTCGAAGACCTCGGACTGCGTGCTCCCGACCATTACCTCGAAAGTGTAGGAGGTAACCTGGGTGAGACCATGGGAAATATCATCTCGAAGTCGTATGATGTGTTGGTAAAGGAGAAACCCGATGCACTGCTTATTTTGGGAGATACTAACTCCGCGCTGGCAGCGATCTCCGCCAAGCGTTTAAAGATCCCGATCTTTCATATGGAGGCCGGTAACCGTTGTTTTGATCAAAATGTTCCAGAGGAGATTAACCGCAAGATTGTAGATCACATCTCAGATATCAACCTACCATATACCGAACATTCCAGAAGGTATTTACTCTCCGAAGGGGTCCGTAAGGAGCATATCTTCGTGACAGGTTCCCCCATGCGTGAGGTATTGGAACAACATAAGGATGCCATCTCAAAATCAGAGGTCCTGAATACCTTAAGCCTACAGCCTAATTCCTATATCTTAGTCTCCGCCCACCGTGAGGAGAATATCGATATTGAAGAGAATTTCATGAGTCTGATGACCGCTATAAATTCTATTGCAGAGCGCTACCAGCTACCCGTTATCTACTCAACCCATCCGCGGAGTATGAAGTTTATAGAGTTACGTAAGTTTGTGTTCCACCCTCTGGTTCGAAATCTCAAACCATTTGGCTTCCTTGATTACAATAAACTCCAGATGAATGCCTATTGTGTCTTATCCGATTCGGGAACCCTCTCCGAGGAGAGTGCTATGCTTGACTTTGCTGGCATCCTTCTTCGCACTTCCACCGAGCGTCCTGAAGTTTTGGATAAAGGCACCGTTGTCGTGGGAGGCATAAAAGGCAACCAGATTGAGCAGGCGATTGAACTTGCAATTGCGATTAAAGAAAACAACGAACCCATTCCTTCGATCCCTGATTATACGGATGTCAATGTTTCAATCAAAGTGATTAAGATTATTCAGAGTTTTACGGGGATAATTAATAAAGTTATTTGGGGCAAATAGAACGAAGATAAAAGTTCCACAGTGTAGCACAGTGTTTGACACAGAGTCTCACTGTATTTACTTTTCAAACACTGTGAAACTCTCCCGATAGATCGGGACAAGTAATGGACCTTCTTACATTGTGAGACACCTTTTAACACTGTGTTACACTGTGGACCTTTTACACTCCCGATAGATCCCCGACGAATCGGGGCAGGCAGGGACAAGTTGTGAAACACTGTGGACACCTTTACCCGTTTAATATACGCGGATTTTAAAAATGACGTTAGCGGAGCCACATCGTTTAGAAAATTTATACCTTTGAGTAAATAAAACAAAGATTTACCAATGATAAAAACAGTGAAATATATCGTTCAAAAAGAGGATAAATACTATGTATCGCAATGCTTAAATGTGGATGTCTCAAGCTTTGGCAGTACGATGCAAGAAGCAATCGATAATTTGAATGAAGCATTACAGCTATATTTCGAAGATAAGGATGCTATGTTTTCGATCACTCCAATTCAGGAAACACTAATTGGTGAAACCAGGATTCATGTCTAAGCTTCTATCTTCCGACCAAATTATAAAGATTCTTCTTAACCAAGGCTTTCAACTCGTTTCGCAACGGGGAAGCCATCAGAAATAAAAGGCTCAAACAAAAATTTAAAATTAACAATTTAATATCTCATAATTCATAATAAAAAATCTTGAAGCCGAAGTATCGCCTCTCTTGCACTGAGCGAAGCCGAAGTGTCGCCCCTCTTGCACTGAGCGAAGTCACAAATTATGCAGATCTAAAAGGTTTACACTAATCTATTTTTTACTTAAATTTTGAACTGTGAATTGCTACCAAATCTGCCACAACAGTTTTCTATCTAATATTATGTTAAAAATCCAATTAAATGAATAAAAAGAATTATCAATATTTATCAAGACTTTGTAGGTTTCAACTTACATGTCATTTTTCTAATAAATATTAACCAATTATTTTCGACTTAACAATTAAATCAAAAGGAAATGATCTATGATGATTTTACTAATATTAAATTTTCAATTCAGAATTTGGACATCTTCATTGTCCGAACAAGCATTTTTAATGCTTTAAAAGAAATTTCACCCTATTTAAATGGAAGTTTATTAGATATTGGTTGCGGTAAAATGCCATATAAAGAATATATACTAAATAATTCTGGGGTGCAAAATTATACTGGTATAGATATCGAGGGAGCATTAGAATATGATATTAATATCAGGCCGGATTTCACTTGGGACGGTAAAATTATACCTTTTGAGGCTGATATTTTTGATTGTGCTATTTGTACTGAGGTCCTAGAACATTGTCCAATTCCAGAAGAGGTATTTAGTGAAGTCTTTAGAATATTAAAACCAGGTGGTTATTTATTTCTTACAGTTCCCTTTTTATGGAATTTACATGAAATTCCACACGATGAATATCGATATACTCCCTTTTCATTAGAAAGATTATTAAAAAATTGTGGTTTTACTATTCTTCTTTTAAAAGCTAATGGAGGATGGCATGCTTCATTCGGACAAATGTTAGGCCTCTGGGTTAGACGAGCACCATTAAACAGTATTGAACGCAGAATTTTATCAATAATTTTTAAACCAATAATTAAGCTTTTAATACATAGAGATAAAAAATATAATATAGTTTTTAATAATGGACAAATGATAACAGGACTATATGGAATTGCAAAAAAATAAAAAAATAGCAATAGTCTCAACAAATTCAATTGCTATATCCGAAACTTTTATAAAAGCACAGATTGATTTTCTACCTGCAACAATAATATTGCACACTGGATGGTTACCAACTAAGATTGGAGATAAATATATATTAAATAAATTTAAAAGATATATAAACTATATATTAAGACCATTTCATAAAGAATTATTTTCCATTGAAAATGCTATTATTAAGATACTAAAAAAAGCTAGAATAGAGGCTATTCTAGCTCAATATGGACCTGGTGGCTGTGCTATGATTCGAGTGTGCAAAAAGACTCGAATTCCTCTATTTGTTCATTTTCATGGATTTGATGCAAGTGATAAAAACACATTAAAGGAATATTCAGAATCATATAAACTTTTATTCAAGGAAGCAAAAGGAATAATCGCTGTTTCAAAAAAAATGCTGAGCAAATTAATAGAATTAGGTTGTCCACATAATAAAATATACCTGATTCCATATGGACCTAATGATCTATTTCTAAAAATAAATCCAACTTTTAAGAATGAAACATTTTTTAGTATTGGTCGTTTTGTAGATAAAAAAGCTCCATACCTTACGATTTTAGCATTTATTGAAGTACTTAAAAGTCATTCTAACGCCAAACTAATTATTGGGGGAGAAGGTATTTTATTAAATGTGTGTAAAAATATTGTTAAAGCTTATGGAATTGAGGAAAGTGTTAACTTCCCTGGCATTTTAAGACCGGAAGAAACAGCAAAGTACATGCAAAATTCGATAGCATATGTGCAACATTCTGTAGTTGCCGAATCAGGTGATAGTGAAGGTACACCAGTAGCAATTTTAGAAGCGTCAGCATCAGGCTTGCCTGTTATTGCGACACGTCATGCAGGTATTCCCGATATTATTATAACCAATGAAACAGGATTTTTAGTTGAGGAATATGATATAAATACAATGGCCAGTGCAATGATACAGCTCATTGAAGATAAGAAATTAGCAAAAAGAATTGGTTTAGCAGGTAAAGATAGAATATTAAATAATTTTACGATGGATAAATACATTTATAATTTAAAGTGTTTGATAAATGGAAAGGCAGAAAGTAAAAGGATAAAATATAAGGTAGTAAACTAGATGAAATCAACCAGAAAGCTCTTAAAAAATGGCATATTATACACAGCATTTTCAAAATATAGTAATGTAATTATCTCAATAATATTTACCGCAGTATTAGCAAGATTATTAGTTCCTGCTGAATTTGGAATTATTGCTATTGTAATGGTATTTATTACTTTTTTTCAACTTTTCAGTGATTTTGGCATTAGTCCATCAATAATTCAAAATAAGAATTTATCAGAAGATGATTTAAAATCAATTTTTACTTTTACGATTCTGTTAGGATTATTATTAGCTACAGTTTTTTATTTTTCATCATCTTTAATAAGCGATTTCTATGAAAAGGAGGAATTAAAAAAAGTAGTCAAAATACTCTCTTTATCAGTCTTATTTTATTCTCTTAATGTTGTTCCACAATCACTTAATTATAAAAAATATTTATTCAAAGAAGTGGGGCTAATTGCAATCTCAGTTCAATTAATTACAGGTTGTTTTGCTATTATCTTTGCCTTAAAAGGATTTAGCTACTATTCCTTGGTAATAAAAAATTTATTTGATTCCATATTCATTTTTATTGGAAATTATTTTTATTCTCCTGTAAGATTAAGTAGGAAAATAAAATTTAATTCAATTGCAAAAATCGCTAGGTTTGCATCCTTTCAATTTTTGTTTAATTTTTTTAATTATTTTTCTCGTAATTCAGATAACTTACTTATTGGAAAATATATAAATATTACGGCTTTAGGTTATTACGATAAGGCTTATCAACTTATGATGATGCCAGTAGCCAATCTCACTCATGTCATAACTCCTGTTCTTCAACCGATTTTATCCGAATTCCAGGATGATAAAAATAGGATATATATAGCGTATATGAAAGTAGTTAAATTGTTGGCTACTATAGGTTTTCCACTTTCTGTATTTCTATATTTTGCTGCACCAGAAATCATTCATATATTATTCGGACCACTTTGGATTAAAAGTATTCCGATATTCAAAATTTTAGCACTTACCGTTGGGATACAAATCGTACTTTCCAGTTCTGGTTCAATTTTTCAAGCGGCAAATCGCACTGATTTACTTTTCTTATCGGGCGTTTTAGGAGCTTTTTTTATGATTAGTGGTATTATTTGTGGCATATTTATAGGAAAAAGTTTGGAATTTGTAGGATATGGCTTAATTGTTAGTTTTATAATTAATTTCTTTATCGTATTTTTCATATTAATTAAAATAGCCTTAAAATCTTCATTACTATATTTTATTAAAATATTTACATACCCCCTCTTTATTAGTTCATTTATGGCAATATTCCTATTATTAATAACAAAATATATTTTAATTGGTTCCTTCTTTTCTCTTTTAATAAAAATTATTGTTTCCGGAATTATTTTCTCTTTATTTTTTCTTTATTTAGATGAAAATCGGAAATTATTACAAAGTAATTTTGGAAATTATTTTAAGAATCAATAACAATTCATTTATAAATTTTAGAAATTTAGATTTACTATTAACAGTACCAAAATTCATTGTTCAGTATGATTTCTGTAGTAATTCCAGTATTTAATCGAAAACCATTTGTAAAGGAGATGATAAATTGTATTATCTCTCAAACTTATTCCGATTGGGAATTGATTTTGGTTGATGATGGTTCTTTAGATGGCACTTTTGAAATGATGCTTCAATATTCAGATGTCCATGATAAGATTAAAGTTATAAAACGAGAAAGATTACCTAAAGGAGGACAAACCTGTCGTAACATTGGTTTGGATTTCGCTTCTGGAGAATATATCATTTTTTTTGACTCTGATGATCTGGTTTCATATACTTGTTTAGAAAAAAGACATGAATTTATGGAGTTAAACAAAGAAATTGATTTTGGCATTTTCCCGGCCAAATCATTTTCCGATCCTTTATATTTTGACAAAATGTCTAGTAATGTTATGATTTGGGGCGTAAAGAGAAATAACGATGATCTATCTTTATTTCTCTCAGCCAATCATCCCTTCATTGTTTGGACTAATATATATAGAAGACTGCCGTTAATTGAAAAAAAAATCAGATGGGATGAAAATGTAATGCTATATCAGGATTTTGATTTTAATATTTCAACTTTATCAAGTCGATTAAAATATAAATATTCAACATCCAAAAGAGAGGGATTCGATTATTTTTATAGATTAAATTATGAACATGATACAATTTCAAAGCATCATGTATCTAAGGAAAAATTTAGCTCTACTATATATCTTATTAATAAGGTATTTTGCATCTTAGAATTAAACGATTCATCAAAATATAAAAATATATTTTTTTCTTTTATACTGAACTACTATAAGAATATAATTAATTCAAAATCATATGAGTATATACCCGATTATTTGAAATTCTGCAAACAATATTATAAAAATACTAACACTATAAAACTTGAAATATGTTTTATACTTATAGTAAAAATTAAAAAATATAGAATTCAACAAGTTCTCTTTAAAATACTCCTATTTGTATTATTTCCAAAAAGAGAATTTTTTGAAATAATTAAATATAGATTTAAAAATTTTATTTATTTAGCAGAAAGAACTATTAGTAGAGAAAAATTATAATAATACCCCAAAATTATAACAGATGGTTCTAGTAAGAATTTACAAAAACAAAATTTACGTCAACAAATCTAAGCGAATTCAGTAAAGAATGCAAGTTCAAAGTTATTCTATAATAAATATTCTTACACTATATCGACAATAATTTAACCATATATTAATTTATGTTTTTGCAAAAGAAAAAACACTTTGAAAATTTAATTGTTCAATATTACTATTTGATTGTGATGTTAATATATTTCAGTGGAATATTTAATCCAATGATTAGGCCAGGATTAATAATATCAATTATTCTATGTTTAATAATTCTTATTTCTATTAATAAGATTACGATTCAAAGTAATTCATTTCTATTTTTATTATTCGCCTTCGTAATATATAATTTATTTTCAATAATATTTTATTTAAATACAAATTTACCATTATCTGTTTTTGTAGCGGAAGTTTCAAATGCAATTCTACCAGTAATTTTTTTTTATATTGGCAGGAGTAATTTAAACGAGAAAACTCTTAAATATTTCTATGGTGTATTGGTAATTTCAATTGTATTTTGTCTAATCGTAGGTTTATATTACTACCTTAGCCCTAATGAACAATATATTAAATATTTAGACTCTATAACATACAATTTTTCTTATGATGCCTATTTAATGGATAAAAGATTAAATTCATTTTTAGGATCTACCGAAGTTGGTTCGCTATCTGCAATTTTAATAGTATTAGCTCTGAATAATGTTATAAAAAATAAAGGTGTAATTCTCCAACATATCTTTCTTTATTCATTTGGTATTATTGGAGTTTGTTTATCTATGCAAAGATCTGCAATGGCTGCATCATGTCTTATGATAATTATGTGGCATTTTATAGGTCTCAAAAATAGAACAATCAGTTATAAATTTATAGTTATTCAACTTTTATTATTACCTCTTTTTATATTCTTATTATTTATTAATATAGATAATGAAATAATTAATTATTTAATGCTAAGATTCACTTCATTCGATTCAGCAATTGGGGAAAGAAGTATGAGCTGGTTAGATGCAACGAATAATTCATCAAATATATTTTTTGGAAGCGGCCTAGGTAGTGTAGGGCATAGAGCAATAGGCTATACTCAATATACGGTAAGTGATGGCAGTTATTTTAAAATGCTTAATGAAACAGGTATTATAGGATTGTCACTTTTTATTATTCTTATCATTCTTACTTACAATAGATTCTTTCGTAAGAAAGAACATGAATATTTAGATATAAGCATTGTCTCAATTTTATTATTTCAGGCTATAGGTTCCAATATTTTATCGTTTCAAACATTATTACCTATTTTTTGGTTTAGCATAGGCCGTTTATGGGTCAAGGACAAACAATACATTTTGATTAAATGAAGATAATCGCATATTATTTGCCCCAATTCCATCCTATAAAAGAGAATGATAATTGGTGGGGAGTTGGGTTTACTGAATGGACTAATGTCGGCAAGGCAATAAAACTATTTCGAGGACATTACCAACCAAAAGTTCCAAAAGACTTGGGATATTATGATTTGAGAGTTCCAGAAGTTCGAATCAAACAAGCTGAATTAGCATTAGAAGCAGGGATTGATGCATTTTGTTATTGGCATTATTGGTTTGGAAACGGTAAAAGGTTGCTGGAAATGCCGTTTACCGAAGTTTTATCTTCGGGTAAACCAAATTTTCAATTTTGCCTTGGATGGGCAAACGAAACTTGGAAAGCAAAAGTTTGGAATAATACAGAATCAAAAAAGGATAAAACTCTAATTGAACAAGTTTATCCCGGAGAAGAGGATCATTACAATCATTTTTATTCAATTTTGGAGGCCTTTAAAGATATACGATATTTTAAAATCCACGATAAGCCTATATTTGTCATTTATAGACCATTTATGCTTCCTAAAATTGAAGAATTTATTATTCTTTGGAATAATTTGGCAAAAAAAGAGGGATTTCCAAATGGGCTATATTTCATAGCGTACGCCGAAAAAAATAAAGATATAGATATCCTATTAAAACTAGGATTTGATGCTATAAATATGGTAAGGGCTGGAGAATATGCACATAATAATAAACTTATAAAACGTATCTTGTTGCCTATATTAATTAGTAAACTACTAAAAAGACCACTTAAAATCAGTTATTCTATAATGATAAAATATTTTGTCCAAGATCCAGAAAAAAAATATAACGTTTTCCCAACAATAATACCAAATTGGGATCATACCCCAAGAAGTGGAAAAAATGGAACCGTCTTTCATAATTCTACTCCCTTTTTATTTGGGAAACATGTTAAAAATGTTCTTGACATTATAAAATTAAAAAAAAGAGATGACCAAATTATTTTTTTAAAATCCTGGAATGAATGGGGAGAAGGTAATTATATGGAACCTGATCTTAAATATGACAAAAAATATATCGAGACTTTGGGATACTTAACAAAAGAATACAGAAATAAACATTAAACAACAGGTATTATTTTAATTTAAAATTATATGAAGATATTAGTTGATATAACAGGATTTTTACCACGCAAAGCATTCGGAGCATTAACTTTTACAGAGGGCTTTCTGTCCCAAATGAATGAAGATTTATTAACAAACCATCACAAAGTAATAGTTTTAACATCAAAAGAAACAATCAACTATTTTCAAAATTTAAAGAATTTGGAATTTCATGAAATAAGCATTCCTGCAAATCCATATTTACGAGTCGTATTTCTTCACTATAAAATTTCAAAAATATATAATCAAATTAAACCTGATTTAGTATTTTCACCGCTTGAAATTTCATATCGATCAAATATTCCCTCAGCAATTTACATTCATGATATAGTTTCAAAATACTATATCAAAAATTACCCTCTATTCAATCAATTAAGTAACATTTTCAAATGGATTCAGGTTAAATTATCCCTGAAATATTCTGACTTGATTTTTACACCTTCACAATTCACAAAAGATGAAATATTAAGAAATACAAAAATTAAAAAACCAATCAAAATTATTAAAGAAGGAAGACCTTATGCCGCAATAAAAGAGATAGCTACTGATATTGATTTTAGCATAAATAACATCTTTATTCCATCATATAAGGCAAAACATAAGCCAATTAATCAGTTAGTAGATGCACTTAGAGAAATAAAAAAAATTTCTCCGTCGTACCTTAACAGATTACAATTAATATTTACTGGGAAAAAAGATACTATTTTCGATGATTTAGCAAATAATATTTCAAAGATAGATGATACTATTGTGATAATATGTACTGGATTTATTGAAAGTAGCGAAGTGAATTACATCTATTCTAAAGCTAAAATGGTTTTATTTATAACGGATTATGAAGGATTTGGGTTACCAATGATTGAATCAGATTATTTCGGATTGCCAATTGTCTGCACTGAAATTCCTGCATTAAAAGAAATTAAAAATAATAATTCCATTTACTACGAACAGAATAATTGTGTTGATCTTGCAGAAAAAATAATTTATGCTCTTTCACTTCAAAATAAGTTTCAATCATCTTATCAAATAACCTGGTCAAATTTTAATGAGCAACTTTTCTTTCATTTTGAGAATCTCATAAAATCGAAATTTAAATCAAGTAAACTTTAATAATTTCATTTTAGAAAAAAAAATAATACCACACCAATTACCTACAATTTAAACCTTAACCTAAATTAATAATATTATGAACTTAAAGAAAAATTATAAAATATGCACCAACTGTATTATGGATACATCAGATCCCCATATTACTTTTGATGAGTCTGGGAAATGTGATTATTGCAAAAATTACAAAGACAATATATTACCCAATTGGCATCCTGATGAAAGTGGTCTAATAAAATTAATGAAGATTTCTTATAAAATAAAAAAAGCTGGTAAGGGCAAAGATTTTGACTGTATTGTTGGATTAAGTGGTGGACCAGATAGTTCATATACTGCATATGTTGCAAAGGAAATTATGGGACTTAGACCGCTATTATTTCACGTAGATGCAGGATGGAATACCCGGCAGGCTGTAAGTAATATAGAACGATTAGTGGATGGTTTGGGTCTCGATTTATTTACGGAAGTAATTAACTGGGAGGAGATGAAGGATTTGCATGTTGCATATCTTAAATCACAGACTGCTGACCAGGATGCGCCTCAGGATATTGCATTCTTTTCAGCAATCTATCAATTCGCACGAAAACTAAACATTAAATATGTGCTCACTGGAGCCAATTATTCAACCGAATGTTGCCGGGAACCCGAAGAATGGGGTGCATATCCTGGAATAGATAAAATACTAATAAATGATATCCATAATCAATTTGGAAAAATTCCATTAAAAACTTTTCCAATTATCGACATTTTTACATACAAAATATATTATAAATATTTTCGTGGAATGCAAATAGTTAAACCTCTGAATTATGTTCCCTACATCAAAAAAGAGGCTGAACAACTGCTCCATACAAAATTCGGATGGGAAAAATTACAGCATAAACACCATGAATCACGTTTCACCCGTTTTTACGAAGATTTTTGGCTGCCTAAAAAATTTGGCTATGAAAAACGAAGAGCTCATTTTTCCAGTTTAATTCAAACCGGACAGATGACTCGCGAAGAGGCTTTCGAAAGGATCTCTAAACCCGAAATGAGTGAAGAGTTTCTGAAACAGGAATTTGAGTATATTGCCAATAAATTAGGTCTTTCAGTTAGTGATCTGCAGATAATATTCGAAGAAGAAAATAAAACATTCTACGATTATAAAAATAAACATGCACTGATTGTACTTGGTGCTAAAGCAATGAAAGTATTTGGATTTGAAAAAAGACTATTCCGATGATTACAATTATTAATTACGGACTTGGAAATATCAATGCATTTGTAAATATCTATAAAAAACATGGTATTTCAATTAAAGTTGCAACAACCGTAAATGACCTAGAAAATGCTACCCGAATAATTTTGCCTGGCGTTGGTTCTTTTGATCAGGCGATGATCCTATTTGATAAATCAGGAATGCGATCAGCAGTAGACAAAATGGTGCTCACAGAAGGCATTCCATTAATTGGCATCTGCGTTGGAATGCAGATGCTGGCACATAGCAGTGAAGAGGGAATTTTGCCGGGTTTAGGATACATTGATGGAGTAGTTCGTAAATTTGATCAATCCAAACTAATCCCGAAACTGAACCTACCGCATATGGGATGGAATGACATTCGACCTTCAAATGGTTCAGTCTTATTTAATAATCTAAGTTTGAACCCACTCTTTTACTTCCTTCACTCCTATTATTTTGACTGCAATGACAACGCAAATTCAATTGCAACAACTGATTATGGCGAAGAATTCACTTGTGCAGTAAATCATAAAAACATCTATGGCGTTCAGTTCCATCCGGAGAAGAGTCATCAGAATGGAATTCAGCTTTTGAAAAATTTTGCTCTATTATCCTGAGAAAAATATAAGAAGCTAATAACTAATCATCTTCCTTTCACCCTCTCTCCCCCTCACATTTTCCTTACCTGTATATCAATAACCT
>TBL_comb47_HYPODRAFT_10001880_pt1 | contig 26661 bp, 21 predicted proteins | sample TroBogypolimnion_40_FD_10682 | JGI IMG/M metagenome (IMG submission 10682) | reverse complement strand
GCTTGGCCGCCTGCAATAAATCCGCTGTTGCTCCTTCTTTATCGCCCTGGTCGAGTTTTATGGCAGCTCGATTGAGGTAGGCAGGAACAAAAGACGGGCTAATCTCAATGGCTTGCGTATAGTCTGCTGTGGCTCCTTTATTATCTCCAAGATCAGATTTTATACTCCCCCGGTTATTATAGGTATCTGCAGATTTTGGATTGATTTCAATGGCCTTTGTGTAGTCAGCTATGGCACCCTTGAAATCATTGTTACCGAATTATACTTCAGCGCTTGTGAAAAAAGTTTTAGCGTCATCTGTCGGGTTGGCGTTTGCGAGTGCATATGCAAGCATGAGCGCAAATATTGATAGAGATAGAATCCGAAAATAATGTTTCATTGGTTACTGCAGTTGTAATGGTTATGTAAAAATCCGTGTATCTGTTCCATGAACGTGTTTTTACCCGGCTGACGGGGCAGGGTTTATTAAGGCCCCGTCAGGAGAATGATTCTTTCAGGGTTAGAATGCCTGTGTTAAGCCAACATTGAACGAACGACCCTGTCCGGCAACCGACGCGAATGGAGTGATTCGTTTGTTTGCCAGGTTCTGGTCATAGTTGATACCACCAAGCGGGAGATAATAAAACCTGTCGAACAGGTTCGTTATACCAAAGTCCATCCGGAGGTTTTTGTATTGGTACGCAGTGCGCAGATTGAGTATCGCAAATCCTGGAGTCGTTGGCTCTTTGCGCAGAGCATCAACCTCTGTTTTGTCGCTGACAAGTTGCAGTTCAACAGCATTAGTCCATCCGGCCACTCTCTCTTCCAGCGTAAGGTTGCCATTCAACGGCATCATGTGGTAGAGAGAGTTTCCTGTATCTGAGTTACGGCCGTGCACATAACCAAGATTACCACTCAGTTGACCACGGCCATAGCTGCTGTTATTCCATACGCCAACGTTGCCCGAGACATCAAGCCCATAGAGCCTCGCATCATGATTGGCAAATTGCAGTGTGTTGCCCGTGGATTTGAGGCTTAAGACATTCACATCTATGTAATCATTGACATAGGTGTAGTATGGTGTTGCCTTCAACTCCCAGTTTTTGCGTGCATTGTCGTGCCAGTCTGCCGAGAAACTCAGGGTATGGGCAACTTCCGGTTTGAGGTTCAGATTGCCGACATAGGCATTGCCATCACCGTACCAGTTGATCATTCCAGCGGCCATAAAAAAGCTTGACCATGCATAGCGTTCGTAGAGATTCGGAGCCTCGGTTTTGCGGGCGTAGCCGATCTCATAGGTGGCATATGGTGAAGGCTTGCATCTTGCCAATGCGGTTATGTCCAGATTGTTGTCGCTGCGGGCATGATCCTGCGCATCGAAGGCTTTGGCATCACCAGCATACATCATGCCGGTGTTGTAGCCCTGAACATTCCCGGTATCCATCTGCACCAGCTCCTCGCGTACACCAATAACAGTAGTTACCTCTTTGCTCACCTTTGATTCCCATTCAGCAAAGAGACTGTACCGGTCACGAAGGCCGTCATTGATGTTTACGAAGGTGTTTGGCGACATCATCATGCTGCCGGCAACCGGCGGCCATGAGTCATTAAGGGAAAAGTGGTGGAATTCGTGTCCGAGGCGCAGGAGGTTCTTTTCGGCAAATGGAATTTCCGTCTTCAGCGAATAACCAAGGTCTATGCCTCGAGTTTCCATCGGCATATAGGTCATTCCTGTCTGAACAGCAGGAATAGCCAGTTTATCTTGGCCGGAATCCATTCTGTGGTAGGTGTTCTCCCAGAAAGCTTTGGCATCAAGTTTTCCCCAACTGAAACTGTCCTTATAGCCGAGATTGAAAAACGAAGCATTATTGTCGACCATGTCCATCCACTGGTTGACAAACCCCTGATCAGGGATCGATTGATGGCCTGCCTTGAGGGTCAGGATGCTGGTGTCACCTTTGACGGCGAAAGTGGCCTCAAGATTACGCGATTTGTAATAGGTCGATGTGACGTATTTCCATGACCATCCTTGTAGTCCTTCGCATGGTCGATGGATCCGGTAACTCCAAAACTGAGGTTGCTGTTTGCGATTGCCCCCGAAAATGCAGCCCCCGTGCTCTGGTTGACGCTTCTATAATAGGTCGAAACACTGCCTGAGCCTTTGGTTCCCTCATCTGGCTTGGCAAAAACCGGCTGCAGCGATTCAGCAAGGATGACGCCCCCGATGTTGTCGCCTCCATAACTGACCGGCGAAACACCGGTTTTAACAGCAATGCTGCTGACATTGGAAGGCGCAATGTAGGACAGCGGCGGATTCATGTGGTTGGCACAGGCAGATGTCAGGCTCATGCCATCAATGGATATTGCTATTCGGTCGTCTCCCAGTCCGTGAATGATCGGCAGGCTCGAAACGCCGCCCCCGGTAGCAAGAGCGACTCCCGGTTCATCTTTGAGTAACGAGGCGGTATCGCTGGTTTTTACCCGTCTGGATACCAGTGACTCGCCTGCTTTTTCTGACGTCGCAGTAATAACAGTTTCAGGGTTTATCGCATCCTGACAAAATGCAGTCAGGGGAACTGCTGCGCTGAGGAAAAGAAATGCGATAGGTTTTTTATACAATTGATGTAAATGTTTCATAGGGATGATTTTAATATCATTGACTAAACATAGTTTATTCGTGGAATCAAGAGATTCCACGAAAGGTTACTCATGCTGTTCAGAAAGCGTAGGTTAAGCCGACCGAGCCTGTTACATGAGGGAAAAGCTGATATCCCTCAAGCTTGCTATAGATCGGCAGTTGCGCGAATCCATAAATCTGCACATCTTTCAGGATGCCTACACTCACACCGGGACTCAGGTATGCCGCGGTGCCAGCTGAGTTGGGAATGTCGGCAAGTGTTCCCAGATCCCGACTTCTGTGGTTGATATTGACCTGAAGTTGCGGCACGATTGTGGGATTTGCTTCGTAGCGTAAACCAAAGCTCAAGGCTTCCTGATTGCCGGGACGGTAGTCCTCTCCAGGCTGGTCAAGCGCCTGTATCACTGCAGTCTGGAATTGCAGATTGACAAAAGCGCTGAAATCCTGCCCGACCTTGCTGTTGTAGTAAGCACCGGCAATAAGGTCAGTACTGCCGGTACCGGCCTGCAGGCTGGTATCGAGCAGATCACCAGTGTTGGGGCCTGAAGTGAAGGCTGCCGGGTTACGTCCAACTGTGCCTGTGCCGCTTGCATTTGGACCTCCATAAGCACCTGTCGGCAGTTTCACACCAAGCTGAATCCCGAGGTTATGGTTGGAGAGCAGCCCCTGAAAGCTGGTGATGAATTTGATGTCACCGAGACTGCTGACGCTTGAACCGCTTATCTGGTCCAGGGTGAGTTGGTCGCTGGTTGCCTGACCATAGGTTGTGTGGCTTCGGTCGATATAGGGAACCAGCAGCTTTAAATTCCAGTCTGCACTCGGCGTATAGCCAAGACCCAGAGTTATGTAGCGATTGATGGTGCTATGCTCAACTTCCTGACTGCCGCCGGCATCGTTGATTCCCGCTACTTGTGAAGATGAAATGCTGCCTGTACCCGTTCGCAATTGGTTCTGGTTGATGTAATCATATTGCAAACTTACGCTCCACCCGGTTGCAGTCGAATAGCCGGCAGCTGCCTCGGACGACAAGGAGCAGCCGCATGCAGCGCAGGCGAAACAATCAAGAGAACTAATCACGATTCCAATGGAAAGAATCGTCGTTGAAAGAAATTTTATAAGTTTCATAGATCAGTTGAAATTTAAAGTTAAAACACAATACCTGATTGCTCCGAATAAATCGGGACGAGAGCATGCAAACCAAGGCATGGACATTGAAATTTTGGACGGCACGAACAGCAGCAGCTTTAACTGGTGCTTGTGCGTTAAGGTCTGATACGTGCAGCTAAGCGTTGGGAGGCGGGTCGATTTGGCGTAAAATGCCATCGAGTAAAAAAGAAGAGTGACTTGTGGTAAATCCAAAGGAAGTGGTTGCTGTCATTGGAGCGTGTTGAATGACAGGCAAAAGTCCCGGCATCGCGTTGAGCAGCTCATCCAGTGTTTTGGTTGGAAGCTGCTTCCCGGTTGGTGCTGACTGGGTATCGCTCGTTGCGGCAATTTTTTTATGGAGGAAACAGTGTCCGCAGCAATCAATCGTCTTCTTTTCGCAGACAGTTTCCGCTATTGCTTTCTGATTTAAATAGAAAAGCCCATAACAGACAAAAACGCAGTTTATCTGGACAAACATCCCGACAAGCATCAGAACTGCGATGGATCGGGTTGCTGCACTCATAACATGATCTTGGTATTCTGGAAATATAAAAAACAAGTCAAAAGATAGGATTATTTACGATTGTTAACAATAAGCCGCTTTTTTCTCCCCTCCATTGTCATCCCAACCGAAGAGAGGGATCGCTCTTTTTTTTTCCCTCCCTTCTCTGCAGAGCACCCGTAACCCAGCACTAATAACTGAACACACCACTGAACGATCGTAATCCCAGCGTTCCTGACAGCAGGAATCCTTCTCCGTACATGACCCTGATCTGTTCGCCGAAATACCGTGCGCGCGCTTCGAGTCCGGTAAGGAAATTCCTTGCGATTGATCAGGGTTTTTGGCTCCTCAGTTGTGCCTTCCTGATAAAACTGCGAAACAAACGCAAGAACTCCTTTTCTTGATTCAGCAAAGGTTTCAGAAACATCAACGATAAAGTCCGGTTCAAGGTGTCTGAATTGTACGTAGTAAAGCAGGTGTTGCGGACGGTAGGGTTTCTGCACATTTCCGTTCATGGTTGTCGGGAGCTGTTGCAGGCCTGCATAGTAAAAGGCATCGGTTACCAGTTTCGAGGCTTTTGAGTGATCAGGGTGCCGTTCATCCGGTGGGTTGGCAAAAACAACATCCGGTCTGAAATGCCTGATGACCCGGATAATTTCAGCAAGGTTTTCTTCGTTGTAGAACAATTTAGAATCGCCGAGGTCAAGAGTCGTTCGACTCTGGTAACCCATAACAATTCTAGCGGCTTCTGCCTCACTCTTCCTTGTTTCTGGCGTACCCAGTGTGCCCATCTCCCCCCCCGTCAGGTCGCAGACAGCGACCTTATGACCTTCCCCCATGATTTTCAGAAGTGTGGCTCCGCATGCCAGTTCAACGTCATCAGGATGAGCGCCAAATGCAAGGGCATAGACTTTTTCAGCTGAACTTTCCAATTGTCTTGTCATTAATCCTGTTATATTTAAAGCCGTAACCCAATGAAAATATTATATTTTTTTACGAATGCTGAAAGTAAAGATAGTTCGTCTTGACAAACAGGCGGTGCTTCCCGTTTATGCAACCGATCATGCAGCCGGAATGGATATTTCAGCATGTCTTGAAGAGATGGTAACAATCCAGCCTTTAACAACAGCGTTGATCCCTTCCGGATTTGCTCTTGAGTTGCCGGAAGGCTATGAGGCGCAGCTCAGACCAAGAAGCGGCCTGGCATTGCGCTCCCTGATATCACTTCCGAACGCACCGGCAACTATTGATGCCGATTATCGGGGGGAGGTTAAGGTGATTCTCATTAATTACGGCAGAGAACCGTTTACGGTTCATCACGGAGACCGCATTGCACAGATGGTGGTTGCACAAGTTGAAAAGGTTTGCTTTGAAGAAGTTCAAAAGCTGAGTACGACAGGAAGGGGTAAAGGTGGATTTGGCCACACCGGAACCGGTAACCAGGCTGCTAAAGAGTAAGGGGTGATCCGGTTTTCAGATACTCGAGGCCGAACTTGTCCAGTTTTCTGTAGAGGGTTGCCCGGCCTATTCCGAGTATATGGGCCGTTCTGGTGAGATTACCGCGAGAAGCTTTATATGCTGTGATGATCGCATCCCGTTCGTGTGCTTCAAGTGAATAAGACATCAAACCGTCGTTTTTGCCAGCCGGAATGATGGGCTCAGAGCTATTGTCCGGTACTGTTTCACCCGAAATCTTTGCATGCGTTGAACCAGGCAGAGTAGCTATATTCAGTGTGTCAATAATGTTTCCCTTTCGGGTGACTGCTGACCGTTGCACTGCATTCTTCAGTTCACGGATGTTTCCCGGCCATTGGTAGTTTTCCAGGCGACTCAGCGCTTCCGGTTCGAACTGAAGTGGTTCAGTGTTGTTTGCTTTAGCAAACTCGTCCAGAAAATATTTGGCAAGAACTGGAATATCTTCAGCTCTGTCGCGAAGTGGCGGTACGAAAAGCAGAAACTCTTCGAGCCTATAGTAGAGATCTTCCCTGAAGAGATTCTCCTTTATGGCTTTGGAAAAATCTCGGTTAGTGGCTGAAATGATGCGAATGCTGACGTTTTTTTCGTTTTTCTCTCCTACCTTCCGTATTTTTCTTTCCTGCAGAACTCGCAGAATTTTCGCCTGAACTTCGGAATCCATGTCGCCTATTTCGTCAAGAAAAAGAGTGCCGTTATCTGCTTGTTCAAAAAAGCCGATATGATCTTTGTCTGCACCGGTGAAAGAGCCTTTGCAATGACCGAAAAGAAGGCTGTCGGACAGATTGTTTGAAATCGCAGCGCAGTTCACTGATACGAATGGGCCTTTTTTTCGCTTGCTTGCGTAGTGAATGGCTTTGGCAAACAACTCTTTTCCGGTGCCGCTTTCGCCGAGAATAAGCACATTAAGGTCAGTATCCATGACCTGTCTGACCTGTTCCATAGTCTGTTTCAGTGCCGCGCTGTTTCCTATAATACTGCGGAACCGTTCCTTGTTATCCAGGTCTGTCTGCAACTCTTGAACCTGCTTTTTCAGAGAAGCTTCGGCAAGAGCATTACGCATGACAATTTCAAGCCGTTCAAGGTCCAGGGGTTTTGTAAGATATTCGTATGCACCAAGTTTAATGCATTTTACAGCATTGGGGAGATCATCAGATGCGGTGATCATAACGACCGTCGAGGGGATATTGTAATCTTTTAAGTGCTGCATTACCTCAAAGCCATTCTTATTCGGCATTGTTATGTCAAGGAGAATAACGTCAAAAAAATTTTCAGAAATGCATTGCAGGCACTCATCTCCATCTTTCGCCTCTACGGTAGCATACCCCATTTTCTGAACATAATGGGTAAGAATTCGACGTATGGTATTGTCGTCGTCAGCTATAAGCACAACTCTCTTTCGTAGCGCTCCCTTACTCTTTCTGGAATCATATTTAGCATTATCTTCATCCAGCGCATACATACTTTTCTCTATTGAGGGGTTGGGGCAAGAACATACTACATACGAAGAATGTATATAAATTATATCTCTAAGCCATCATAGATGTAATAAGTTCCTATAGTGCTTTTTATAGTCAGGGAATACTCTATGTAGTGTATTTTATTGGTGTTGTTAATTATTTGGTTTCAGGTCGGGTGCTTGAGTTTTTATTTCACGAACAACTTCTTTCTGACAAAAGGGGATTTGCGTGATCTCCTTTCTGTGCCGATCCTGACCTGTCCTGAATTCCTGGTGAAACGATATTGTTGACAAGCTGACCAAGTCCGGAACTGATATTATTAAACAGGTTCTGAACTTGACCCGAACTCACTGTTGAATTCAAGTTTTCGAGCAGGTTTTTCCATAATTTACCGAGCTCGAGAAAAGAACTTTGAACCTGTTCTGAATTAATTGTGGCCGTTACCCCCTCTATCAAATGACCTGTGGTAGAGGTGACACCTTCAATCAGCTGTCCGGAAACAGAGTTGACATTATTGATAATTCCCTTGACCGGTTCGGAATTAATGGTCGAAGTAACTCCTTCAATAAGTTGGCCGGTAGCCGAACTTACCGAGCTTATTATTCCCTGTACTGACTCAATAGTTGAATCAATCAAAATACCCACATTGCCGATCAAATTAGCCATGTCTCCATTGCCGACATTGGTTTCTGGTGTAATCGGCGTCGCCTTTTTTGGTGCGCCTGCAGGTTTGTTGAGCTCTTCTGCTGCCATAGTTGTGAATGTTAAAAGGAAGTGATTAGATATATTTCGCACAATATAACAATCTATTTACTAAGTTCTTTACCTCTCTATAAGGTTATTCCTCACACTCAGATGATATTGTCCCTGTAGTAACGGATAATTGCCTCCTGGTCACATCCGAGTGCATACATCAGATGAATGGTTCCAAAGATCAGCTGGAGTCGTATTACACCGTTCTGGTGATACCGTCTGGCCGATGTTGTGACCTGGTTTTCGAGAATGTGGAACCGTTCGAGCTGTTCAATGCGAGCAATGATATTGATGTCTTCCATGACGACCAGTTTTTCGTCGAACCCTCCGATGTCATGAAAGAGTGATGCAGCAATAAAAAGCGACTGGTCCCCTCCGCGGCATACCATCAGTGGAAACTGGGTGAACCAGCCGTAGAGGGTCATGATGGGATTGTTGTCGGAAAAGTCCATCCTGAAACACCCGGCTTTTTTCCCATCTGCAGAAGCTGAACGGATATTGTCGATAAAGGTTTCCGGAGGCTGAGTGTCAGCATGCAGAAAATAAAGAATATCCCCTTTGGCAAGACGCGCTCCGGCATTCATCTGTATGGCGCGTCCTTTTGCGCTTTGGCAAACCGTCACAGGAAAGTCTGAGAGAATCCTGCGGGTTTCATCGGTACTGGCATCACAGACAATGATGTCGACCGCTTCGTTTCGTTCAGTTATCGTAAGGAGTCCCTTGAGCGACTGGGCGATGATTGCCTCTTCATTAAAGGTCGGTATAATAATGCTTATGCTTCGAGTGTCCATAATCCGCTTTTTTTCAGGTCATCAAACGTATCGATATCCGACAGCTCAGGCAACAGTTTGTATGGTATACCAAGTCGATGAAGTACTTCGATCGTTTCACTGAGCACCTCATTTGTACTCCACTCACGACCAAGGAAAATTTCCTGAAAGAGCCTGTTCAGACCGATAAGGTAAAATCCTCCATCACGTGCAGGTCCGATGACCGCATCGGAATCTTCAAGCGCAGCGAATGCTGACTCAAGTATAGCTGCACTCAACTCATAACAGTCTGTTCCTATAAGCACGATATGCCGAAAACCTGCTTCAAAGCCTCTCATCATTGCATGCAGCATCCGCTCGCCAAGATCCTCACCCATCTGCAGCTGAGCATTATAATTATCCGTGAGAAAGATATCAGTGGCCGGAATGAAGTGAGAATAAAACGTTGTTCGGCTCACATCAACCTTTTCAGCGATACAAGCGGTATGACATCGGAGTTTTTGGTAGACCTCCAGAGCTTTTTCATCACCGATAGAGTTTGCCAGACGTGTTTTTACCAATCCCGATTCAGGGTTTTTTGTAAAAATGATAAGCAGCGAGCCACCCTTCATACCAGAGACCCCTGACAGCTTGACCCGCTCCCGGCCGTACATCCGTAACAGTGCTGACCGACTGTGATAAGACGATTGCGGAGCTTTTCTTCACTGAAAGAGCTTATGTGCTGTGGAGCACTCTTCTCTAGAGACAGATTGAGCATCTGGTTGAAATCACAGTCGTAGAGTGTGCCGTCCCACCCGACTGATACCGTTGTTCGACACATCAGGTTTTTCACGGAAAGGGGATTGTAGTTTTTTGCCAGCAGTGTCATATACTGGCAGTAATGGCCGCATTCAAGCAGATCATTGAGAAAGCGGTTGATCGGCATGTTGGTGATGGTATAGAGATGGTTAAAGACAATGCCATGTTCATCAATGAGCTGCTTTCGGTATTCCGTTTCAAGCTGATGCTGCTCCTGAGGCAGTGACGGACCTCCTGGATTATAGACAAGGTTGAGTTCGAGGTCATTTTCCTCTTTACCATATCCAAGGCTGTTGAGCAGTTTCAATGCTGCAATGGAACGGTCGAAAACCCCGTTTCCGCGCATAGTATCGACATTTGACCTCGTGTAGCATGGAAGTGAAGCTATAAGAGTTACCCTCTGCTTTTTGAGAAACCCCGGCAGATCACCGTATGCTCCGTCAGCTCTCAAAAGGGTCAGGTTCGAACGGACAAGAATTATAGCATCAGGCACTTTCCTTCGTATACTTGAAATGAACCAGCAGAATTCCGGATTCATTTCCGGAGCTCCTCCTGTAATATCGACTGTTTTTATTGAGCATGTATCAAGAGCGTCAAGGCAGTGAAGCATTGTTTGGCGTGTCATCATCTCAACCCTGTCTGGTCCGGCATCAACATGACAGTGGCGGCAGAGGAGGTTGCATACATATCCGGTGTTGATCTGCAGAACATCAATACTCGTGGCAGAAAGCGGAGATCTTCCGGATTCGTCAACTATTTTGCTGAATGGAAGGATACCGCAGTCAGTCTCTTCAAGAAGCTTGACCTGAGCATCAGCAGTTGCAGGAATCATGTTCTGGCGGGGTAATGATTGTTTTTTTTGCATGACATGAGCGGGCAAATATTGCGTTTGTTTTGATTAACGCTTATTCAGCTGATTCGTTCAACCGCCTAACCTGCTGAGGAGCTTTTCAGCAACAAGCTTTCCACTCAGCGCAGCACCCTCCATAGAGGCGAGATATCGCTGGTATGTATAATCGCCGGCAAGAAAGAAGTTTTTGACAGGGCTGATCTGGTCAGGGCGGAACTGATCGACATCAGGAACTGCCTTATACACCGACTGGGGAATTTTGACAATAGTTGATTTCAGCAGTGTTGCCTGGCGGGATTTAGGGAATCGTTCATGGATCTCTTTCATGACCAGCTCGGTAATGACCTCTTGAGGCATATTCATGAGTTGGTGTGCAGGAGCAAGAACAAGGCTCATCACGCTGCCGCCGTTAGCCGTTCCCATGGTGTTCTGGAAATCTTCAGGACAGGTGATTGAGACATCCGCAAAGGTCGCGAAAATTGTGCCCTGCGAAAACATGAGATTATCGGTGTCGGTTATTTTCCTGTCGAACCAGAGCTGACAGTTTGCAACCGGACTACCGACAAATTCGTGCAGGTTGCGGAAATATTTATGGGTAAGCCACTGAACAGGCACTATTTTCTTAAGGTTATGCACTGGCAGGGCGGAAATATAGGCGTCAGCCTCAATGGTATGGCCGTCATGCAGTACAGCGTGTTTTATGCTCTCATCACTGTTCAGTTCAAACCTGTTCAACTTGGCATCGACAAAAATTCGCCCACCCTTACTCTGTATATACTGCCGCATTGGCTCAATCATCGAATCGCCGGGATTTTTTCGGAAAAAGGCAAACTTTGTTGCAGCATAATTAGTCCCGAAATATTTGAAAATAGTGATCATCGGGCGGGCGCTGATGACGTTAGGCTCAATGAAATTCATGGCAAGAGCAATGGCGCGCCACAGTTTCTGCAATGAATGTTCCGAAGCCCCTCTAAGCCGGTGCCATTCTGAATAGGTCATATGGTCCTGGCTGCGGAAGTACTCCTCATTGCCTGCAAGCGCAGGGAAAAGGCCCCTGATCAGCGATATTTTATCCCACATGGTAAGAAAATCGGTCTGAAGGCCGCCAACAATCTCTGCCCAGGGACTGGGAAGCTTTGCTTTTTTAAAAAATGACTGTTTGCCGTCAGGTTCGGCATAGATAAGTGCATGCTCTTTCCACTGGTAATTATCTTCAGCGCCGACTCGCTTGAGGTATTGCTGAAGCTGTTCGTAACCCCCGAAAACAATATGCAGTCCCGACTCTATGGAATCGCCGTCACTGTCTTTCCACACCGAAACCTTACCGCCAAGTATTTTGCGTTTCTCATAAATCTCTATTGTGTGTCCTCGGTCCACAAGTTCTATCGCAGCGCTGAGTCCTGCAACTCCTGCACCGAAAATTGCTATTTTCACCGTTACCTATGATTTTTGATTACTAGAGATGTGGATTGCCGGAATCAAGGCGTTAATATAAGTAATTCCTGTAAAAAATTTCATTGCCTTGACCGGGCATTCCATGTAAATGGCTGAGGTTGAACGGGAGTTTAAGGTATACCCTGTTTCAGAAACGTCGGTAATACTGCAAAACGGAACGTGTTCCTAAATTATTAAAGATAATTACTGAAATAGTTGTTAATTCTAAAGAAACCGATTGTTTTTTTCTTATTATTAGTTAATTTCCTACAAAATTGAATTAAACAAAATCATTCTATGTCGGGCCATCTTGATCTGATCGACCTTAAAATTATTGAGTCTCTTGGAGAAAACGGCAGAGTTCGATTGAGCGAACTTGCTGAAGTTGTCGGCCTTTCAATACCCTCTGTCAGTGAACGGCTCGATAAACTGCAGAAAAACGGCATTATTAAAGGCTTTTCCATGGAGGTTGATGAAAGGCAGCTTGGTTTTGATATTCATGCATTTGTAAGGGTAAGAATCGATTCCTCAAGGCATTACAAGTCATTCATGGAACATGTCATGAAAGAGGATGAGATTATGGAGTGTTTTTCCGTGACCGGTGAAGGCTCGCATATTTTAAAAGTTATGACCCATAACACAGCATCTCTTGAAATGTTTCTTTCAAGAATACAGAGTTGGCCCGGTGTTCTTTCAACAAATACCAGCTTTGTGCTCTCCCAGCTGAAAAAAAATAAAAAGATCAGTGCAGAAATTGTACGCACCAACCTTCAGGACCGCCAGGTGCTGATAACGTTTGATGAAAAAAAATCAAGGAAATAAAAAAACAGGAGAGGTTCATTTTTTCGAAGGTAACACACACCAATATCATGCAAATCAACAAGGAGGTTCTTTTGAAGAGCGATAGTAAAATTCCGGTTTCCACCTACTTTGGATCGTTGACCTTTGATCACAAGGCCATGCGTGCAAAACTTCCTAAAGAGGAATTCGCAGCATTGCAGGATACCATCAAAGCAGGTAAAAAAATATCTTCAGAAATTGCCGGCGTTGTAGCGCATGGCATGAAAGAGTGGGCAATGGAGCATGGTGCAACTCACTACACCCACTGGTTCCAGCCCATGACCGGATCCACGGCAGAAAAACACGATGCATTTTTATCTATTGACCGCGATGGTACACCCATCGAGCGTTTTTCTGGTGAACAGCTGATTCAGGGTGAGCCTGATGCATCCAGCTTCCCTTCAGGCGGTATGCGGACTACCTTTGAAGCTCGTGGTTATACCGCCTGGGATCCTTCCAGCCCTGCTTTCCTCATGAAGGGCGGTAAAGACCTGACCCTTTGTATTCCGACCGTTTTTATTTCCTATCACGGAGAAGCACTCGATGCCAAAACTCCGCTGTTGCGTTCTATGGAAGCAGTCAGCAAATCGGCGATCCGTCTTCTTGAGGTGCTTGGTGTTACCGGTGTCTCACGGGTAAAGACATTTGCCGGCTGTGAACAGGAATATTTTCTTATCGACAAAAAATTCTATACCGAGCGTCCTGACCTTGTCATGTGCGGCCGCACTCTGCTTGGTGCTTTGTCACCGAAAGGTCAGCAGCTTGAAGATCACTATTTCGGATCTATTCCTGACCGTGTTCTTGAATACATGCAGGAGGTCGAACATGAGCTTTATCTGCTCGGTATTCCAGCCAAGACCCGCCATAACGAAGTTGCACCTCATCAATTTGAAATTGCTCCGATTTTTGAAGAGGCCAACATCGCCGTTGATCACAATCTGCTTGTCATGGAAGTGATGAGAAAGATAGCTGACAAAAAAGGTTTAACTCTCCTCTTGGCCGAAAAGCCGTTTGCAGGCATCAACGGTTCAGGCAAGCACAATAACTGGTCGATCGGCACCAATACCGGTATAAATCTGCTTGATCCCGGCGATACTCCAGAAAAGAACGTTCAGTTTCTTGTTTTCCTTGTCGCCGTCCTCAAAGGTGTCTACAAGAGAGCTGATGTGTTGAGAATGTCTATAGCCAGCATGGGGAACGATCACCGTCTTGGTGCCAATGAAGCTCCTCCAGCTGTTGTAACCGTTTTCCTTGGTGAACTGCTTGAAAGAGTGCTTGATGCAATTGAAAGCGGCAAGGTTGATCTTAAAACAGAAAAACAGGTACTCAATCTGGGTCTTTCGCAGGTGCCTGTAGTCAACAAGGACTATACCGACCGTAACCGTACATCACCGTTTGCGTTCACTGGCAACAAGTTCGAATTCAGGGCTGTAGGTTCATCTCAGGCCGCATCTGTTCCGAACATGGTGCTCAACACCCTTATGGCCGAAGCACTTGACGACATATCTGACGCTATTGTAAAAAAACTCAAAGCTGGAAAAGAAAAGGAATCTGCAATTCTTGAAACACTTCGCGAGCAGATTACCACCACCAAACCTATCCGTTACCAGGGCGACAACTATGCCGAAGCCCTTCAGACGGCAGCTAAGGAGAGAGGTCTTCCGAATCTCAAGAATACACCACAGGCACTCAGAACCCTGCTTAAGAAAGATGTACAGGAAGTTTTTGTCAAATATGGCGTGTTGAGTGTTCAGGAAATTGATGCTCGTCTGCATATTCGTCTCGAACGCTATGTCAAGGGTATTGATATCGAAGCACGCACCCTGCTGCTCATGCTGAAGACATTTGTTATTCCTGATGTGTCAGAATACCAGGGCGATCTGGGTAGCTCCTTCAATAACCTGCTTTCCGCTGCCGATGCTATCGGGCTTTCCGACAAGGCCCTCAAGAGCCAGGCAGATAACCTTAAAGTGGTAGCCGAAAACCTTTCGACTCTTATCGATCTCACTGCCGAGCTTGGTGAAGCTGTTGAAAAAATCGAAACACTGAAAACGGAATTTGAGAAGGCAGACTACTGCGCTGATAAACTTCTCCCGTTTATGAGCACAGTGCGTGAGGTAGCCGACGGACTCGAACAGGTTGTCGATCGCAGCCGCTGGCAGCTCCCAACCTACTCAGAAATGCTTTTTGAGCATTAATCCGGCAATCACATCCGGCAAAAAAGGTCCGCCACAAGCGGACCTTTTTTTTGCTCCTCTCTTTTGTCATTTCGAACTGAAAGTGAGAAATCTTTCTTTCCTCTCTCAAACCTCAGAAATCAGCACGTTATTACTCAATAGCCAGTTCTTTTGATGCCCGGTTGAGTTTTTTCAGCAATTCCGAATACTCATCTATCAAAGCGGCAGGGGTTGTATCGGTACCGGCTGGATGATGCAGGACGAGTTTCATTTTTTTATCCATATTGAAACCGGTTTGTACTTCTGCATCCATGGCTCCTGCACCGAAACAAACAGGTCCTGGTAAAAATCCCTGTTGCCAAGAGCTTCATCATGCTGATCAGGAAGAAAAAGGGTCACCTGATGCTTTTGAAGATCAATTTTTTCAAGACCGAGAGACGAACCGGTGATTTTCAGTTTTGTCAGAAGAAGCAGGTTGGAAACCTCTTCGGGCAGGGAGCCGAACCGGTCCTTGAGTTCGACGGCAAGGGCATCAATGCTCTCCCCTGAAGGTGCTTTTGAGATTTTGTCATAAAAAGCAAAGCGCTCATGGATTGCATTGACATAATAATCCGGAATCAGAGCATCAAAGAAAAAGAGAAGATCACATGCTTTAGATTGTTTTTCCGGCGGTTTACCCTCTCCTGAAAACATGTGGCTGAATTCAGTTGATTTCAGTTCAGCCACAGTCTCTGCAAGCATTTTCTGATAGAGATCAAAACCGAGTTCATGGATATATCCGGATTGCTCCGCACCAAGCAGATTGCCGGCACCGCGGATATCAAGATCGCGAAGCGCGATGTTAAAGCCTGAGCCGAGTTCAGTAAAGCTTTCAATAACCGCAAGACGCTGAACGGCCTCTCTTTTCAGGGTATGCAGCGGTGGGGTAATCAGGTGGCAGTAAGCTTTTCGATCGCTTCGTCCCACTCTTCCGCGCAACTGATAGAGATCGGAAAGTCCGAACATATCAGCCCTGTTGATGATGATGGTATTGGCATTGGAGATGTCGAGACCCGAGCCGATAATCGTGGTGGAGATAAGGACGTCAACCTCTTTCTGCATGAAATCCATCATGATTTTTTCAAGCTCTTTCGATGGCAGCTGGCCATGCGCGAAGACAATCCGTGCGGAAGGAACAAGTTCCCTCAGTGTCTTCAGGATTTCCTCAAGAGACGAAATTCGGTTATGCAGAAAAAATACCTGCCCATCCCGTCTGATTTCACTCCGGATAGCCGATTGAATAAGTGCCGGATCATAATCCGTAATGAGAGTTTCCACCGGCTGGCGATTTTTTGGAGGTGTCGAGACAATCGAAAGATCTCTTGCCCCAAGCATTGAAAACTGAAGGGTTCTGGGAATAGGTGTTGCAGACATGGTAAGTGTATCGACACCTGGGAACTGTTCCCTCAGTTTCTCTTTAACCTCAACCCCGAAGTGCTGTTCTTCATCAATAACGAGCAGACCGAGATCTTTAAAAAGAACATCCTTCGATACCAGTCGATGTGTGCCGATGACAATATCAACCAGCCCCAGCTCTATTTTTTTAAGTATTTCAAGTTGCTCCTTGCGTGGCACAAAACGACTGAGTACCGCAATGGAAATAGGAAAATTCTCAAATCTTCTGGTAAACGATTCAGCATGCTGATGGGCAAGAATAGTCGTCGGAGTCAGCACGGCGACCTGCTTTTTTGATTCAACTGCCTTGAATGCCGCCCTCATGGCAATCTCAGTTTTTCCGAAACCGGCATCACCGCAAATCAGCCTGTCCATGGGATGAGGCTCCTGCATATCTTTTTTAACCGCTTCAATCGCCTTAAGCTGATCCGGAGTTTCATCAAAAATAAAAGAGGACTCAAATTCGCGCATGAAGATCGAGTCCGCGTTAAAAGCAAAGCCCGGCTGCATTTTCCGCTGAGCATAAACCTTGATAAGATTTATGGCAATATCACGAAGCTTCCTGCGGACCTTATCCTTTCTGGCCGCCCATTTAGAACTCCCCAGTTTTGAAAGTGAGGGAAAAGAACTCTCCGAAGCTGTGTATTTCGAGAGCAGGTTGATGTTCTGTACATTAACAAAAAGCTGATCTCCTCCGGAATATTCTATCAGCACAGACTCCTGCTCTGAATTTCCCACCGTTATGGTTTCAAGGGATTTGAAGATTCCGATACCGTAATCCTCATGGACGACATAATCGCCGACTTTCAGCTTCTGGAGATCCTTAAGCGAGATTCCCCTTATTTTTCGTTTACGGTGAGCCTTATGTGAGTGCAGTTTACCGAAAATGTCCGATTCAGTATAGAGGTCAAGATCAGCGAAGGTAAAACCGGTATGCAGGTTGATCGGAACCCAGTATGCCTCAAGAGCATCCTTACGTCCAGAATCCATCATTTCCTCTGCCAGAAAATCGGTCAACTCCTCGATTTCCCGACGTGAACTTGTTGCAAAAAGCGGTTTTTTATTGGCAGCTGTCTCCTTTTGCAGCAGGGTGGCAAGAATGCGGAAATTTGCATGAAGCTTTTTTTGAGCGTTTGACTTGAAGTCAATTGCAGAAGACGAAGAGTGTGTGATTCTAACGCAGCGAAACCGCGAAAGTGCATTAGCCAGGGTATCATGATTTTCCAGCGAAGCAAACTCCGTTGCGTCATCAATGATAATGACCGTAGAAGGATCGAGATAGTCAAGAATGGTTGTTTCGGCATTGGAGGTGTTTGTTGTCGGATCTGTAAAGCTCGCTGTAATATCAGCAGCACTCAGCGTTTTCCCTGAAAGCTGACTGTTGATGTCGAAAATGCGCAGCGATATGACGGTATCTCCGAAAAATTCAACTCGAAATGGCTCCCTCGCTCCAAAAGGAAATGCATCAATAATTGAACCTCGAACGGAGTATTCTCCCTCGTCCTCAACAAACTCTCTCAGCTCAAAGCCGTTTGCTGAAAGAAATTGTTTCAGGGTTTCATATCCCGCCGTCTGGTCAATCTTCAGTCGAAAAATGCGGCTTCCGGCATCGTTCGGTTTACAAAGGGTGACATCGAGATCATCAAAAAAAGAGAGAATGACCGATTTTTTCCCGCTCGATAATGCTCCGATTGACAGGGAAAGTTCATCCGAAGTATTGCAGATAATCTCTTTAGGAAGGAGCGCATCAAAATCATTGTCATACAACTCGAAGCTGTTCTGACCGCAAACCACCATCAGAGAGGAGTGCAGTTCGGAAAAAAGTGCAGCTGCAAGTATCGAAGCGAGTGAGCCCTGCAGCCCTGAGACATCGATAGGGGAAAAAGCATCATTGTTGTCATGCAGACTGTCGGCCAACGACTTTATAAGCAGGCCGTATGGAATTGATTGCTTAACGGACTCAAGGAGAAAACCCGATTTTTTTTTTGTGACGGCAGCGCTTTGCAGGTCTGAATCTGATAACGTTTTCATTTGAAGCTTACAAACTATATTTTCATGCTTGATTCCACAAATGTGGAGTAACCCTCTGAACCCTTTTCAGTCCGGAACGACTGCCGGAACGAATGTTATATATGGAAAAAATTCTTGAACTGAAAAATCTCAGAACCTACTACTCCACCGACAGTGGTATTGCAAAAGCTGTAGATGGCGTAAGCTTTTCTCTCGGCAGCAACCGTACACTTGGAGTTGTAGGGGAATCCGGGTGCGGAAAGTCAGTGACAGCACTCTCCATTATGCGCCTGGTACCCATGCCGCCCGGTTATTTTGCGGGAGGGGAGATTTTCTGGAAAGGGAGTGACCTCCTGAAAATCTCTGAAGAAAAAATGCGCAGGTTGAGAGGAAACGAGATTGCCATGATTTTTCAGGAACCGATGAGTTCGCTCAATCCGGTTTTTACCTGCTGCGGGAGCCAGATCATGGAACAGATTCGTATTCATCGGGAGGTTAATCATGCAGAAGCAAAAAGCCGCTCAATCGAACTCCTGCATCTTGTCGGAATCCCCAACCCTGCTGAACGATTTTTCTCATATCCTCATGAGCTTTCAGGAGGCATGAGGCAGCGTGTCATGATTGCCATGGCGCTCTCCTGCAATCCCGCCTTGCTCATTGCCGATGAACCGACCACAGCGCTTGATGTTACCGTTCAGGCGCAGATCCTGGATCTTATCAGCAAACTCAAGTCCGACAACGGCATGAGCGTCATGCTTATTACTCATGATTTTGGCATTGTAGCCGAGCTTTGTGAAGAGGTTATTGTGATGTATGCTTCGAGGGTTGTCGAGAAAGGTCTGGTGCAACAGCTTTTCAGCGATCCGCTCCATCCCTATACCAGGGGGCTGCTGAACTCCATTCCTCGTTTAGGTTCACCAAAAGAGAGGCTTCATGTTATTGAGGGCAATGTGCCGAGCGCAGTAAATCTGCCGGAGGGGTGCAGGTTTGCTGGCAGATGCCCGCTTGCCGACGCGCGCTGTCGGCAGGTTCAGCCCGAGCTTGTTACCTATCACCCCGGTCATGAGGCTGCCTGCTGGAAAGCGGGGCTCTGAGTTTTGTTCGCATCAGCAATTATCTGGGTATGCAGTGGAATTCGTATCTCTGGCATAAGGTGTCGGGGATAAAAGCCGGCATCGAACAACTCATGGTTGATTGTTATGGCGTCATGAACAACGACGACCCTGTAGGCCACGACAAGCAGTGAACCATAAAGTTCAACATCACGATGATAAACGCCTATAAGCCTGTCAACTTTTCCTTCGAGCGAAGTTTCCTCCATCAGCTCCCGCAAACATCCTTCGTGAGGCTCTTCGCCTGCTTCAAGAAACCCTCCGGGAAGAGCCCACTCATTGAATGCCGGCTCATGAGATCTCCGGATCACAAGGAGTTCATCTGAAGCGTTGACTGTATACGCAACTGCTACAGGAAGAGGATTGATATAATGCACCCATGAACACGAAGGGCAGAACATTCTTTCGCGTCCTTCAATCATTGCCCTCTCAAGCCGTTGAGCGCATATCGGACAAAATGAATAAGATTTCATGATTCCGTGAAGAAACTTTTTACAGGATCGATTGATTTACAAAATATGTAAGAAAAATATGCAAGGTTATATAAACAGAATAAGTTTTATTCATATCAATGGCAATACTTATAGAAGGCGTTGCTGCGCCGGCCATAACGGCTCAAGACCAGGACGGGAAGGCTGTTTCGCTTGAAGAGTACAGAGGCCGCAAGGTCGTGCTTTATTTTTACCCGAAAGATGATACTCCAGGATGTACCAAGGAAGCTTGTGCTTTTCGGGATAATTTCCCTAACTTTAACATACTGGGGGTAGATATCCTTGGAGTCAGTGTTGATAATGAGAGCAAGCATAAAAAGTTTGCTGAAAAATTCAGTCTGCCGTTCAGGCTTGTTGCCGATCCGGACAGGCACATTGTTGAAGCTTACGGTGTCTGGGGGCAGAAGAAGTTTATGGGACGTGAGTATATGGGTACAAGCAGGGTGACCTATTTGATAAATGAGCAGGGAGTAATTGAGAAAGTATGGCCAAAAGTCAATCCGGCACTGCATGCCGAAGAGTTGCTTAACTATCTGAAGCAAAAAACATCATAAAAGAGCATGGTAAACGAATTTGACAAACTTAAAGCCGGTAAACTTCTGCTTGCCTCAGCCAACATGCTGGAATCGAATTTCAAGCGGACAGTTCTGATTATGTGTGAGCATAACAAAAAGGGCTCTTTAGGTTTTATTCTGAATCGTCCTATGGAATTCAAGGTTTGTGAAGCCATAGCCGGTTTTGAGGATATCGAGGAGCCTCTTCACATGGGTGGTCCCGTTCAGGTTGATACGGTACATTTCCTTCATCTAAGGGGCGATCTCATTGAGGACTCACTTGAAATTTTACCCGGACTTTTCTGGGGAGGCGACAAAAACCAGCTGAGTTTTCTGCTCAATACAGGGGTCATGATGCCCTCTGAAATCCGCTTTTTCCTTGGTTATGCCGGATGGACAGCCGGGCAGCTTGAAGCGGAGTTTGAAGAAGGATCCTGGTATACGGCCGAAGCATCAAAGGAGACGATATTCAGTGATGCCTATGAAAGAATGTGGAGCCGTTCTGTGCGGTCAAAGGGAGGGGAATACCAGCTCGTAGCCAACGCGCCTGAACTGCCGGGACTCAACTGACTGGCAGTGTCAGGGAATTAACGAGAGAGATTTTTTGTTCTATTGGTTGGAAAAGTATATATAACACTGCTTTCAAGCATGTTTGTTCTTTGTTATGCATGGGGATGACAGGCTTTCGACAGGGTAGATGTGAAATGGAGTTGCACTCCGAGTTTCAGCATGGATGGACTCGTTAAAGAAGTCTATGCAACTATACATGCAGACGATTATTCGTATGCAATGGCTGCCTGATTAGCACAAGTTAATTAATCAGCCATCGTCCGTCGGGGGAGGCGCTTACTCTGAAGCCAACGGATGGCATAACCCGCGCTTGAGCTTCGGTTCGCGCAAGTAAGCCCCCTCTGTTTTTGCCCGAAAAGGCAGACGGGTGATACAAACTGGGATAGTGAATCGGTCTTTACAGGTGTAGCAATGGTTCATGAAAAACTAAACACCTGAGATGAGTGTGAGAGCTTTATTGAGCAATGTTCTGGACGCGGGTTCGACTCCCGCCATCTCCACAAAAGAGTAATTCCCCCACATCCCAAAACGTCCGCCAACCCCTGTAAAATCAGGGGTTTTTGCTTTTCTGTTGGGAAAAAACCAAGGTATGGTCTGAAAGTGTACCAATCATTCCGCCCGTTCCAATCTGTCATTCCGGGCTTATGCGTGGAATCCAGTACTCGGAAGCTTCATTTGCAATCTTCTCAATCAGATTAAATTGAGGAATGAACTTGTTGGCTTATTGTTTTTGTTATGCGATATCGTATATTAACGATTGTGAATTTGTTCTTTTAAGCATTGCTGGTCATCAAGAAAGGCTGAGGGAATAGACCCTGTGAAGCCTTGACAACCGATTCTGTTTGTTAAACAGGACACGGTGCCACATTCTACTTCTGCACTCTATGCATCTGGATGTTTCAGATGAAGCTGAAGAACGATGAGTGAAAAAGAGCTTTTTTCAGCCTCTCTTTTCAAAACAGGTTTGCCGCTTCAGGCACTGCCATACGAAACAGAGTTATGTAATAAACCTCTTCCAGGCTCATCAGGGAAGGGGTTTTTTTATTTTGTTCATCTTTAATTTTATTATCGAGGTATCCATGAGTTTTCAGACCGACACTATCCACGCCGGAGTAGGGCCCGACAAGGCATACGGCGCCATTATGACTCCGATCTACCAATCATCGACCTTTGTGTTCGAGGATATCGGGAAGCACCGGGGATTTGATTATACGAGAAGCGGCAACCCTACTCGCAAAGCACTTGAAGACAGTCTTTGTGCACTTGAAGGATGCACTTCAGCTGTCGCGGTAACCACCGGTATGGCAGCGATTACAACAACGCTGAATCTTTTCCGGTCAGGCGACGAGATTATCTGTACAGACGACTGTTATGGTGGCACCTCAAGACTGATGAAAACCGTTGAAGAGCATTTCGGTATCAGGGTGCATTTTGTCAACCTTCAGGATGCGTCAAATCTTCTTCCGTTTGTTAATGATAATACCAGGGCAGTGTGGGTTGAAACACCTTCCAATCCGCTTCTGAACCTTGTTGACATTTCGGCGGTTTCGGATCTTGCAAAAGAGAGAGGCCTCTTAACCATTGTTGACAATACCTTTCTCTCTCCTTATGGCCAGAAGCCATTTGAACTTGGAGCTGATATTGTGGTTCATTCGACCACGAAGTATCTCAATGGTCACTCCGATGTCGTTGGCGGGGCAGTGCTCTCGAACAGCGAGGATCTTGACACCCGTTTGAAGTATCTCGTTAATGCCCTCGGTACTTGTGCCCAGCCTTTCGATTGCTGGCTGGTGCTACGCGGCATTAAAACTCTTGTGGTACGGATGCGTGAGCATGAGCGCAATGCACTTGCTGTAGCAGAGTTTCTTGACAGGCATCCCAAGGTTAAAAGGGTCTTTTATCCAGGTCTTCCAGCTCATCCCCAGCATCAGCTGGCTAAAAAACAGCAGAAAAGTTTCGGCGGTATGGTTTCTTTTGAGCTTGACGGATCTATTGAGGAACTTTATAAGGTCCTTAAAGCTACAAAGCTTTTTGCGCTTGCAGAAAGCCTTGGCGGTGTTGAATCGCTGATTGAGCATCCCGCAACAATGAGCCATGCATCAATGGACAGTGAGCACAGGCAGGCAGCAGGGATAACGGATTCCATTATAAGACTCTCTGTCGGCATCGAAGATCGCGATGACCTTATTGCTGATCTGCAGAGTGCACTTGGCTGATCGGGATATCTCCCGGAGCTGCCGACCGGCTAACAGTCGAGCAGCTCCGATATCAATGCAAGCAGCTCTTTCTTGTTGATTGGCTTGAGGATAACGCGGTCACATCCGGCCCTTTCCGCTTTTTCTTTTTCCTCGTTTGACGTAAACGCAGTCTGAGTGATCACAGGCAGCTCAGGTCTCAGCTGTTTGATCAGCCTGGTTGCTTCCAGCCCATTCATAACCGGCATTTTAATGTCCATAAGCACGAGATTTATCTCATGATGCTTTTCAACCAGTTCAACAGCTTCCTTACCATTAACGGCAGAAAGAATGGTAATGTTTTCACTTTTCAGGAACATTTTAAGCACCAGGCCACTCACCATGTCATCATCTGCAATAAGAATGGTCACATCCGGAGCAGAAGCGGTATGTTCCTCAGTGACGGGAGAATGCGGCTCTATGTTCGATATGCTGGGAGGATTATACGGCAGTGTAAAATAGAATGCGCTTCCTCTTCTTTCTTACCGATTCAACCCGGATGGTGCCGCCCAGCATGGTCACATAAGCTTTGGAAATGCTTAAACCCAGACCAGACCCCTCATGATGCCGCGTTAATGAGTTGTCAACCTGACGGAACCGCTCAAAAATTTTCTCTTTCATGTCAACAGGAATGCCAATACCTGAATCAATCACATAAAACTCAAGCATGGAATCTTTTCTGAAATAGCCGACATCAATATCCCCGGAACGGGTGAATTTCAAGGCATTCTGGACAAGGTTTATCAAAATCTGGTTCAGTTTTGAATTGTCTGTTTGAATGATGCTTTCATCGTCCGGAAGTCCAGTTGAACAACTCAAACCCAACCCTTTTTTGTCAGCTTCAGGTTTGAAAAAAATATTGATATCACGTAAAAGCTTGTTAACCGGTGTTTCAGAAATCTGCAGTGTTGTTTCGCCGGCTTCTATACGTGAAATATCGATCAGATCATTGATAAGGTTCAGCATACGTTGGCCGCTTTGCTGAATAAGCTCAATATACATCGTCTGCTTTTCTCCAGACAAATGGGGTTCCTTCAGGAGTTCTGAAAAGCCGAGAATACCATTCATCGGAGTGCGTATTTCATGGCTGATATTGGCAAGAAAAGCAGATTTTAAGCGGTCACTCTCTTCTGCATTTTCTTTAGCTGCGATCAATTCATTTAAATATTGTTTCTGTTCAGTAATATCCTCCTTGACCGCTACAAAATTTTTTACAACTCCCTCATTCAGAATGGCCGAGATAACTGCTGCTTCCCAGAAAAGTTCACCGTTTTTTTTCTTGTTCTGGAATTCTCCACGCCAAATGCCTCCTGAAAGAATTGTTTGCCAGAGATCTTGATAGAGAGCCTTTGGCGTCAGGCCCGATTGCAGAATTCGGGAATTTTCCCCACGTACTTCTTCAGCAGAATACCCGGTAAGTTGTGTAAACATCGGGTTGACGTATTCTATATCCCCCATCGGGTCAGTAATAATGACAACAGCGGGACTTTGCTGTATTGCAGCACTCAGTTTTTGAAGCTTATTTTCAGACAGTTTGCGTTCTGAGATATCGTTAATAATGCAATAAAAGACGACTTTGCTCTCAATTTCAATAGTATTGCTGACTACCTCTACATCACGGATGGAGCCATCTGCTCTCCGGTGAAGACTTGAAAAATTATTCACGGTAGATGACCTGAATGTTAAAAGGTCACGCATTACCATTTCAGGTGACTTCGTGGTGATTTTATCAATATGCATCTGGCACAGTTCATCGGTGCTCCACCCATAAAACGCAGCAGCAGAAGGGTTTGCATCAATGATGTTGCCTTGATCGTCAATGATCAGCATGATGGATGAGTGCCCTTCAAACAGCTTTCTGAAACGATCTTCGCTTTTTTTCAAGACAGCTTCTTCAGCTTTTTTTCGTTCTGTGATATCGGAGCCAATACCAATAATGAATGGGTCACCATTGAGTATTATTTTTTTGCCCGATATTCGAAACCATCGGAATTCAGGTCCGCCGTGAATAAGGATTTTAACCTCTTCTGATTCTTCAGATCCGTATTGCAGGATATTCGTCATTTTTTCAGCAACCAATGCTTTGTCAGCCGGATGAATGGTATCTATTGCATAGGTATTCATCATTTCACTATCTGGTTTCCCTACAACAACGTCTCGTTGGAAAGTATTCCACACAGCATAATGTCCTTCGCCGTCAACCATATAAAAAGCACCGGGAATTGCCTCAATAAGGGCTTTGCTGAACGTTTCCTGACTTTTCGACTTATTCTCTGCAAGTTTTAATTCTGTAATATCCTGTGCAACAATATAGAGTTTTGTCCTGTTCCCATCATTATCAGCAATGGGGGAAATAGAAAGACGAATAAAACGGCCATATCGTTCATCTTCATACATGACCATTTTCGATGTACTGAGGGCCTCCGCGATTTTAATTTTGCGCTTTGCCGCTACATCAGGAGGGAGTAAATCAAAAGCGTTTGTCTGTAAGCACTCTTCTACCTGTTTGCTAAAAGCTGCTGCAAAAGCTTTGTTGGCATCAAGAATCGTTCCTTCTCGATTCATGATAAATGCAGGTTCAATGGTGTCGAATGCTACATGGAGGGCCTTGTAACGTTGTTCTAAACTGCTTTCGAAGTCCATTTTTTTTATCGTTGTAGTTATGCAAGGGGCTTCGTTAGAGTAGTAAATCGAAAAACAGTAATGGATAAGACATTATGAAATGCTGATGGAAGCAATACACNGAATGTTACTATTTACAATGGCANACCAATCTCTTACAGAAAAAAGGTTTTTGGGTAATTGATTTTTTAACTCGATTTTACACTGTCTNTTATGTNAATAACGTTCATTAATGTTATAATAAGAAAATATCTTTTACCGCATAATTAACCAGTGCCCAAGAGCCTTACTGTTTCCTATACGGTCAAAGTCAGTTCAAGAGCAAAAAGTGCGCGCTTGACAATAACGCCGCATGGCGGTCTGGTAGTTGTACTACCTGAAGGGTTTAATAAAAAGCATCTTCCCGATCTTCTTTTTCGACACGATGCGTGGATACAAAAAGCGACGGAAAAGATTGAGGCGCATCGGCCTGATCCTCTTCCTTCAACAGAAAACGGCTTGCCCTGTTCCATTGTATTTCCCTATCTCAATGAAGAGTGGCGAGTTGTTTACAATACCAAAGCCAAGAGAGTGCTTGATGTTGATGATGCTGGAGGAAAAAGGCTGCTTCTTTCAGCTGATGTTGACGATGCGGAGCTCTGTCGCCGGCAATTGCTTGCCTGGCTGAAGCGACAGAGTCAGAAGCACCTTATTCCCTCTTTTGAGAAACTTGCCATAGCTCACGATTTCAACTATTCTGAAGTATTGGTTCGTCTTCAACACTCTCGCTGGGGGAGTTGTTCTTCACGTCGACTGATAACCTTGAACACCAAGC